>OLNJ01000150.1_pt1 | contig 66880 bp, 57 predicted proteins | sample 1672191 | NCBI WGS metagenome assembly OLNJ01 (sample SAMEA3136657, study PRJEB25190) | human gut metagenome | biome: human gut; feature: human-associated habitat; material: faeces | place: Austria | collected 2013
GTCGTTCATTGTAATAGGTCACAAATTAATCAGCAACACTATTTGACAAAGAACCAAAAAAAGAGAGATTACTCTCTCTTATTTATATCGATTCATTAACCAGTTTGGAATCATCTCAACACTTTCTCCACCAAATGGTTGACGCTTAGCTGGTTGAGCTGGTTTTGATTGTTCGGCAGGTTGAACCTCTTGCTCTTCTGTTGAAGCTACTACTTTCTTGTTACGATTATCTCCAATCAACATTTCAACTGGTTTACCTGCTGCATTTGTTTCATCAAATCCAGTTGCAATAACTGTCACAATTAATTCATCTCCTAAATCTGGATTAATTGTCGCTCCATAGATAATATTGATTTCAGTCGTTGAAGCTTCACGAATCGTACGTAATGCTTCATCAACTTCGAATAATGCAATATCCATCCCACCAGAAATATTAATAATAGCATCAGTTGCTCCATCAATGTCATTTTCTAATAATGGACTAGCAATTGCCTTTTTCGCAGCTTCTGTTGCGCGATTTTCTCCTGTACCATAACCGATTCCCATAATGGCTGAACCTTTATTATGCATAACTGTTTTAACATCGGCAAAGTCTAAGTTAATTAAACCAGGCACTGCAATAATTTCTGAAATCCCTTGAACACCTTGGCGTAAGATATTATCCGCTTCACGGAACGCTTCTAACATCGGCGTCGTACGATCAACGATTTGTAATAATCGATCATTTGGAACTGAAATTAATGTATCCACATTAGCCTTTAACTCTGCAATCCCTCGTAATGCAAAATCAGTACGGCGTTTTCCTTCAAATGTAAATGGACGTGTAATAATCCCAACTGTTAATGCTCCACTCTCTTTTGCGGCTTTTGCAATAACTGGAGCAGCACCTGTTCCGGTTCCACCACCCATACCACAAGTAATGAAGACCATGTCTGCACCTTTTACTAATTCCTTAATTTCGCTTAAGTTTTCCTCAGCGGCATGTTTACCAACCTCTGGATTTCCACCTGCACCTAATCCTCGAGTTAAATCACGACCAATTTGAAATTTACGATCAGCGATGGCAAGATTTAATGCTTGTGCATCAGTATTAACAACAACAAATTCAACACCTTGTACATCATTTTCAATCATACGGTTGACAGCATTACTTCCTCCGCCACCAACACCTACTACAATAATTCTAGGGGCATATGTAAACTCATTTCCAAATCCGAAACCTTCCATCCCTGAAACCTCCTCATAACTTTCTACTTCTATTCTGCTTTTTCGTCAAATATCATATCAAATAATCGGACTAATACACCACTATTTTCCAACTTATGATCCATATATGACTTATCTTGATTGTTTGTTTTAACTGAAACCTTTTTTTCTGTTTCCTGTCGTGATTCGTGCATAAGATTGATACCTCTCGCATCAGAGTAAGCATCAAAATTAATTATATTACTTTTTTGCGATGTCAACAACGCTATTTCATGATTAAATGTAGCCATTCCGACTAATTTTGCATATTTAGCCTGTCTAACACCTAACATTGAAGGTCTAAAAATATGAATATCTTGTGCAAATACAAATTTCCCCAAAATATTCAACCCTTCAAGCTCAACTGCACCACCTGTAAAGATATATTTAATATCTTCATGCTTGTAACCATTTTCGGTCAAATACTGTTTAACTAGCTTTAAAATATCTTCATATCGAGACGTCACAACATCCGATAACATTTGTCTAGTGATGCAAATAAACTCCCCATTACCTTCAGCTGTGTAAATAATTTCTGGAATCATATCATCGTAATTAATACGAGCAAAATTCACCTTTAATAACTCAGCTTCACTCTTTTCAATTTGAAATGCTTCACTAATCTCTTCTGTGACATGCTCTCCACCAATAGATAAAGAAACAGATGATAAGACCTTACCACCTTGAGAAACAGTAATTGTTGTGGTTGATTTTCCAATATTTACGTGACATACCCCTTTATATAATTGTTCGGGCGTAGCAACATACATCATTTCTGCTACACTCCCTAACACAATATCAGAAATTCTAAATCCAGCCAATTCAACGACATTAATTAAATTATAAACTAATGAAGATGAGGCAGTCATTTTTTGAGCACTTAACGAAACTTGATTACCAATAATACCTAGTGGGTTTTGTATAGCATTTTTTTCATCCACAATAAATGAACGAGGAATAATGTTAACAACTACTTGATCACGATATGTTGGTTGATTAATAACATTACGGAATAACTGCTTAACATTAGCGGGACTAATTGGTTTATTAGCCTCAACTGATAACGTAGTTGTTATATTTTCAATATTAACATCTACACTTGGTATCGCTAATAATACACTTTGAATTTCTTGATGAAGATCTTTTTCAACCTTCTCTTTTAAATTTTTAAGTATTTCAACGATTTGATTCACATTAATGACATTTCCATTTTCAATTCCTTCAGCTAGAATTTCTTGTTGCGATAGGACATAAAGACGTTCTTGTCTTATATTACAGACTAAAATTCTAGCTTCCGAGGACCCTATTTCTAAGCAAGCATAAATATTATTTTTCACCTCAAACCACTCCACTAACATATGGTATTATTACCACAATATCATATTTTATTTTACTATATTTTTCACCCAATGAAAAGACTATTTGACAAATATCCCCCTGATAATAATGGTTATCTATCTAGCGAAACTCTATTTAAATTAGACACTGGAAAAAACCTGCCAAATGAATTGTTTTTACGACATTTCTCCCTCATTTTTAGCATCAATCGACATCTTTTCATAAGGTTCAAAATGATCCCCAACATCTAAGTGATAAATGCCTTTTACTTCCCCATTCAGACTTTGGACTTTATCTGCCATCGTTTGATAGTATTTTAACTTGTTCACCATGGTATAACTATTAACAATAATCGTATTCCCATCCATTAAAAATAATGAAAATCTATTATTATCTCCATATAAAGGGCTATAATGAATCTCTTTTATAATATTACGAAAAACAAGATCAACCTTCATCAACGATTTAACGAACAATTTTAACACAGATTGATTTTCTTCATAATCAGGTAATCCATAAATCATCAGCCCTTCACACTGCGCTTTGAGATTATACTGATTTTGAATCGTTTGACCATCACTTAAAACAAATTCAAATTGATTATTGATTTGCGCACATCCAACAATATCTTTTTCCGTTACATCAATCTTTAATCGATTCAATCCATCTCTCGTCACGTTAACTTCTTTAATCAATGGATGTGATTGAATCGTGTTTTGAATGTCTTTCAAATCCAAACTCAAAAATAACTCATCATAATTTAACTGTGTCATTTCAAGTAACTCAGAACGCTTGACATAATTTAATCCGTTAAAATAAATAACCGATAATCGACTAACTGGCGATGCAAAATAAAACATTCCTCCAATCACCATCATAATAAATAGACTAAAAAAGAAGCCTTTAATCTTCTTTTTTAGTCTTTTTTTCGGCTTATTCACCTTTTGATTTTTAATTCTTGAAAATTCAACAACCTTCCCTTTTTCCATCTCTCCACCTACCAGTTAAACATCTCAACTTCTGGGTGCAATTGTATACCATGCTTTTCAAATACGACTGCTTGAACATGTTGGATTAATTCATAAATATCTGTCGCAGTCGCCCCACCTACATTGACAATGAAATTACAATGTTTCTGTGAAACTTCTGCTCCACCGATACGAACTCCTCGTAATCCTGACTTTTCAATTAACTGCCATGAATAATGAGGCAGTGGATTTCTAAAAGTACTTCCTGCCGATGGTAGGTTTGTTGGTTGTGATTCGATTCGTCTTACTTTTCTTGCCTTCATTAGTTCCATAATCTCTTCATATGAACCCTTCTCTAACTGTAAGACTGCTTCTACAACAATCCAATTTTTATGAGTCTGCAGAATAGATTGACGATATGAAAACCCCATTTCCTCAACCGTTAACCACTTTAATTCTCCCGCTTCATCTAAAATTAACGCTTTAACCAAAACATCTTGAATTTCACGATTATATGCACCTGCGTTCATATAAATCGCTCCACCGACTGACCCTGGTACCCCTGAGATAAACTCTAACCCTGCTAGTTCACATTTTGCTACTTTATTCGCTAATAAAATAGTCGAAACACCAGCGCCTACGGTCACTTGTGTTCCATCAATTTCAACGTGATCTAATCCTTTATCACATTTAACAATAATTCCTTCAAATAAACGATCTGAAGGTAATAAATTAGACCCTCTTCCAATGACTTTAAAAGGTAATTCATATTTGTTAATTAATTTCATCGTTTCAACCAATGATTGTTTAGAGTTTGGTATCACTAAGCAACGTGCAGGACCTCCTACACGAAAAGTCGTATGTTTTGACAATGGCTCATTTTCTAATAATAAACCAATATTCTTCCCTTTATACTCCTCTATAAAACTCTTAAACATTTAAAACACCTACTTTTTCTCAATAATTTCGTTCATAACTGTAATCATACGTTGTGCTGCATCTGGAATACCTAGTTGTTTTGAGGTGTTTTGCATTTGATAACGAAGTTCACTATTTTGCATAATGCGTTCAATTTCCTGATATAACTTTTCACCTGTCAAATCTTTTTCTAAAATTAAAACGCCCCCACCATGATCCGTTACACTTCTTGCATTATACTCTTGATGGTTTGCTGTGACATATGGCGAAGGAATTAATATACTTGGTACGCCTAGTGCGGTGATTTCTGACAAGAAAGTTGCTCCTGATCTTCCCACAAATAAATCAACACTCACTAAATATTGAGGCATATTATTAATAAATGGTAAAATGTGTACATTTTTTAAAGAATCAACGTTCTCAATTTGATTTTTAATACTGTCATAATGTTTATTTCCTGTCACAAACACAACTTCATAATCAGCCTTTTCATATTTTTGAATCATTGATACAACAGCCTCATTAATAGGTTCAGCGCCACGACTTCCTCCACTAATCATAACAGTTTTCTTATGAGGATTTAACCCTAATGCACCTTTACCAATTTTCATTGTTTTCACGACTTCAGAGGCACGTGGATTTCCAGTTAAAACAACTTTTTCTGCTGGAAAATAAGGTCTCGCCTCCTCAAAACAAATACCTACTTTATTGACATACCGAGCTAAAAACTTATTCGTTACCCCTGGTAAACTATTTTGTTCATGTATAATCGTTGGAATTTTAAGTTTTGCAGCTCCATATACAACAGGTCCACAAACATATCCACCAGTTCCAATCACCACATCAGGATTGAATTCTTTAATATACTGTTTTGAGACCGATACTGATTTAAAAAATTTAAAGATTGTTTTAAGGTTATCCAAAGATAACGATCGTTTAAATCCAGATATTTCAATATGTTTAAATGGAATCCCTTCATGAGTTACAATCTCTTTTTCTAGTCCATTTTCAGTTCCAATATATAGTACTTCTACTTGATTATCTAATTGTTGAAGTGCTCTAACCATTGCAAGTGCTGGGTAGATATGTCCACCAGTCCCACCACCAGTCACAAGGATGCGCATAATACCACTCCTTATTAGACTATAATTAGTCTTTTTTTTCATTTTATATTTTAACATACTTTAAACAAATTCCGTTAGATTAAATTAAAATAAGTCTAAATATTATCTAAATTTGACTCATCTCTCATTATTTCCAAAATATTTGCCTGTCATTTTAAATAAAAATTTAATTTTTTATTCTATCTAATGAAAGTTTATCAACTCACCTCATATATTTTATTATAGATTTTAAATAAAAAAAGGGGAGTTCTAATGAAAAATAAACAGTCTTCAATTGATTTGCTAACACTCCTATTAGCACTCAGTATTACAACTATTGGATTAATCTTTGTCCTATCTTCCTCTTATATCTGGGCTGAATATAAATTTGATGACGCCTTTTATTTCTTTAAACGTCAATTCCTATTTGCTTCAATCGGGGTCATTGGGATGATTGCTGTTTCAAGAATTGATTATCAAATTTATAAAAAGTATGCCACCCCTTTCTTTCTAGTGAGTTTGGTCTTACTTATTCTAGTATTAGTTCCAGGTATTGGTTTAGTTCGTGGGGGAGCAAGAAGTTGGATTGGAATTGGAGCTTTTTCACTTCAACCTTCTGAATTCATGAAGCTAGGATTAATCGTCTTTTTAGCACGTTATATGAGCAACTATGTCGAAGATGCTAAAACATTTAAAAAAGGCGTTATTCCACTCTTATTTTTAATTCTTTTAGTCTTTGGAGTCATCATGTTACAACCAGACTTCGGAAGTGGGATGGTTATTGTTGCCACAGGTTTTGTCATGCTATTTATCTGTGGGGTTCCCATTCGATACTTTGTCTACTTCATCTTAACAGGTATTGCTGGGATTGTCGTTTTAATTATCTCTGCACCTTATCGTCTTCAACGTATTACCGCCTACCTTGATCCATGGAGCGACCCTATTGGATCTGGATTCCAAATTATCCAATCACTTTATGCCATTGCACCAGGTGGATTATTCGGAACGGGTCTTGGAAATAGTGTTCAGAAGTATTTCTACCTACCCGAGCCACAAACTGATTTTATTTTCGCTATTGTTTCAGAAGAATTAGGATTTATTGGTTCTGTTGGAACTCTTATACTATTTATATTATTTTTTGCAAGATGCTCCTACATTATCCTTAAAACGGATGATCTTTTTGGGAAATATATCGTTGTTGGAATTATGTCCATGCTGATTATCCAAGTCATGATTAATATCGGAGTTGTCATTGGGTTAATTCCAGTTACCGGAATCACTTTACCCTTTATGAGTTATGGAGGTTCTTCTTTAACGATTACACTTCTTTCAATTGGTATTGTCTTAAATATCAGCCGTCATATGAAACCTTAAAGCCAATCCATGGATAGGCATTTGAGATAAAATGTTATAAAAATGTTGGCTTATCCCCTATTAATGTATTCAATCACTCTTGAAATGTCCTATCTAGTTAAACACAGACTCACCAAATGGGTGAGTTTTTTTCTTAAACAGCTTCAGATTGATGAGTGCTGATTCATAAAAAAAATTAGGCATCGCCTAATTTTTTTTATTTAAGTCCTTCTACCAACCCTATAAAATGATCGCCTCTTTGTTCAAAGTTTTGATATTGATCCCAACTTGCACAAGCTGGAGCGAATAAAACAATATCACCTGCTATAGCCTGCTCATAGGCATCTTCAACTGCTTGATCTAAATGATCATAGACAGTACATGGCATTAAATGCTCATCTGCTAATGCTTTAAATCGATGCTTTGTCTCTCCATAGGTCACAATAGATTTGATTTTATTGAAATATGGGACTAATCCACTTAAATCATGACCTCGATCTAATCCACCAGCAATTAAAATGATAGGGCCATCAAAGGCTTTTAATGCCGTTTGCGTTGCAATAATATTAGTTGCTTTAGAATTATTATAATACTTAACTCCCCTAATCTCACCAACAAATTGAAGACGATGTTTAACGCCAGCAAATCGTTTTAAAACCGTTCGAATAGCTTCTAAATCACATCCATATAAGAGACTAACTGCAACTGCACCTAAAACATCTTGAAGATTATGATCTCCTTTTAATAAAATATCTTTAACATCTATAATCCATTCTTCTTTAAAATAAACTGCTCCCTCTAAAATATAAGCACCCTCTACTTTCTCTGATAAAGAAAACGGAATACAAGTGGCCTTTGTTTGTTTAATCCCTTCCACAATCACATCATCTTCACTATTATAAACACAATAATCATCACTTGTTTGATTTTTAATTAAATTTAATTTGGCTTGTCGATACTCATCAAGATTCAAATGATAATCTAAATGTGCTTCTGTGATATTTAACAACAATGAAATACGTGGTCTAAATAAAGGCATTCCCATTAATTGAAAAGACGAAAGTTCCGTCACTAAAACTTGATTTGCCTGAGCAACTTTAGCAACCTCTGTTGCGACTTCTCCAATATTTCCAGCAATTAATGGATTTAACGTACTTTCTTTTAACATTTCATAGATAAGGGTTGTCGTCGTCGTTTTACCGTTTGTTCCCGTAATACCGATAAACGGTGCTTCACAAATTTCAAAAGCTAACTCAACTTCCGTGATAATCGGAATCTTTAATTCTTGAGCACGTTTTAGAAGGGGCACTTTTAGGTAAGGGATTCCCGGATTCTTAACAATTAAATCAAAATCTCGATCTAACAATTCTAATGGATGACCACCTGTTATCACTTCGAATCCTTCTGCTACCATTTCTTTTGCATCTTCATTTTCACTAAGTGGCGTTCGATCATTAATCACAACCTCAGCGTTTAACTCTTTAAGCATTCGAGCCGCTGCTTTCCCACTTTTTGCTAACCCCATCACAAGAACTCGTTTATTTACATAGCTATTTATTTTATTCATATCAAATCTTCCTTTTATTAAAAGATAAGCCATCTATATTAGATGGCAATGATTAATCCTAAAATCGCACAGATGAAACCAACAGCCCAGAGGAAAGTCACAACTTTCCACTCTCCCCATCCGCATAATTCAAAATGGTGATGAATTGGAGCCATTTTAAATAATCTTTTCTTTGTGCGTTTGAAATAGGCAACTTGAAGAATAACTGATAAAGTTTCCATAACATAAACTAAACCAATAATAACAAGAATTAATTCTTGCTTTAATAAAATCGAAACAGCTGCAATAGCTGCCCCTAGTGCTAATGAACCAGTATCACCCATAAACACTTTAGCAGGATTTAAGTTAAACACTAAAAACCCAAGTAAGGCTCCTACCACTGTAAAACAGAATAATGCAATATCCGTTTGTTGTTGAGCTAACGCAATCATTCCAAAAGCTCCGAATGAAATAACACTAACTCCACCACATAATCCATCTAATCCATCTGTCAGATTGACGGCATTTGAAAAACCAACCATCCAGAATAAAATAAATAATCCATAAATCCAGTATAAATTTAAGTCAAATAAATTAAAGAACGAAATTGTTGTTGGATAGCCATTTCTTAAGTATAAATAGAAAAATACTGCTGCTAGAACAAGCTGTGCAAATAATTTTTGCTTTGGTTTCAACCCTTCGTTATTTTTACGAACGACAATAATAAAATCATCAACAAAACCAATAGCTCCAAATCCTACTAATGTTAAGAGTAGCATGATTAATTGATGACTCATTGTGGCATAGCCCGTAACAAATACCGTTACTAATACCGTCACAACAATTGAAGTCATAAAAATAATTCCACCCATCGTTGGCGTTCCCGATTTTTTACGATGAGACTTTGGACCTTCTTCACGAATGGCCTGTCCAAATTTTAAACGTCGTAAAAAAGGAATAAAAAATGGACCTATAATCGTCGCGATGAAAAACGAAACGATTAATACAAATAAAATTGATTTTAACATGTTAAATACCCCTTTTTCTAATCACTTCTTCAACGACTATTTTATCATTAAATGGAACAATTTTACCATTAATATTTTGCGTTTTTTCATGTCCCTTTCCTAAAATAACAACAAAGTCATTTGGTTTTGCTTTTTTTAAGGCTGCCTCAATTGCTTTTTCACGATCGACAATGACGGTATAATTAACACTACTCGTTCCTGATAACAAATCATAAATAATACTTAATGGATCTTCATTACGTGGATTATCACTAGTAAAGAAGACATGATCCGATAAATAAGTGGCGTGACGGCCCATAATTTTTCGTTTAGCTTTATCGCGATTTCCACCTGCCCCTAACACCGTAATAATATTTCCTGTCGAAATAACATTTAAGCAAGATAACACTTGAAAAATAGCATCCGGATTATGGGCATAATCAATCACAACAGTGACCCCAGAAGGTGCCTGAATATACTCAAATCTTCCTTCAATGACTGAAACATTCTCAATAAATGGGACAATTTGTTCCGGGGCGTAACCTAATGAATAAAAATAAGCTAAGACAGATAACACATTATATACATTATACTTTCCAAATAAAGGGATTGTCATTTGACAGATAAACTGACCTTTTACATACAATGAAAAATTTGTTCTTTCTAAACTATACTCAATGTCTTTTGCAAAAATATCTGCTTTTGCTTGACATCCATAAGTTAATATCTTGCTATTTGTTACACTAATAAAGGATGAGGCATGCTCATCATCACAATTTATAATTGCCATTTTTTTATCATCATAATCACTAAATTGAATAAACGGTCGCATCTTTGTAAATAAATAATCTTCAAACGTTTTATGATAATCTAAATGTTCTTCTGTAATATTCGTAAAAATTAAGCGATCGAAGTCCAACTGATCCACTCTATTTTCTTTTATCCCATGAGAAGAAACCTCCATCACAACATATGGGAGGTTATGCCGAACCCCTTCTTGAAGCAACTCATTCAAATCTGGACTTAAAGGCGTGGTACGAGACGCTTTTTTCTTTTGTCCCACCCACGAACCATTCGTTCCGATTAAGCCACTATCAATGCCTAAACATTCAAAAACATGTTGAATTAAATACGTAATGGTTGTTTTTCCATTGGTTCCTATTACCCCTACTAAATTCATATTTTTAGATGGCTCACCATAAAACTTAGACGAAATAATAGCCAACGCTTTTTTTGTATTAAACACCTCAAAATATAAACACGCTGGATTTAAAGACTCTTCTCCAACAACTGCAATAGCACCATTACGAACTGCATCTTCAATATATTGATGCCCATCACTATCTTGCCCTTTGATAGCGAAAAACACACTTCCTTTCGTTACCTGCCGTGAATCATACACTAAATTTTTAATTTCCTGATTCTCATGTTCTAACGTATATCCTAACAGTTCACTCATCTGTTTTAAATCCATCCTCATTCATCCTTTCCTCAATTATTATTCACCTAAATATAATCGAATAGTTCCGCCCTCTATCGTTCTAGTGTATGCTTCGGGTTGCTGTGAAATGACTTTTGTTCCTTCTCCATAATATTCAATATTATATAAATATGATGTTTCGATATTTTTCTTTTCTTGTCCTACAAAATCTGGAATTGTTACATACTGAGTATCCAGCCAGTTATATTTCTTTTCAATCTGTTCTTCTCTTGGTTCTACCCCAATATAGGGTAGTGCTTCAGCTAAAATAGAACGTGCAATTGGAGCAGCCACAACCCCTCCATATTGAATCGTATTTTTAGGATTATCAATCGCCACATAAACAACTAACTGAGGATCATCCATTGGAGCAATTCCAACAAATGACAAAATATATTCCCCGCTAACGTAGGCCCCATTTCGAGCTTTTTGAGCCGTTCCGGTTTTTCCACCTACACGATAACCATCAATATAAGCTCCTTTACCACTACCTTGCGCGCCAACCATTTCAAGTGCATATCTCATTGTATCTGATGTTTCCTGTGAAATAACTTGTCTTTTAATCGTTGGCTGACGCTCATATAAAATTTCATTTGTATAAGGGTGAATCATACGTTTCACGATATAAGGTTGCATCAAATTCCCACCATTAACTGCTGCACTGACCGCTGTTACTAACTGAATTGGCGTGACAGAGTTCCCTTGTCCAAATGAAGAAGTTGCTAACTCAACATTTCCAATATTATCAGGATTAAAAATAATCCCTTGTGATTCTCCAAGCATATCAACCCCCGTTTTTTCATTGAATCCATATGCTTTTATATATTCAAATAATTTCTCTTTACCAAGTCTCATTCCGAGTTCAATGAATCCCGGGTTACAAGAATTCATAATGACTTCAAGCATCGATTGATCGCCATGACCCCCTGCTTTCCAGTCACGTATTCTGACACCATCAACCATTGCATATCCGGGATCAAAGAATCGATCTTCAAGAGTCATCACCCCTTCTTCTAGGGCTGCTGAGAACGTTACAATTTTAAATGTTGAACCTGGTTCATACGTTGACCAAATCGGTAAGTTACGATTAAAAATCTCTTGATCATAGTCCTGATAATTTTCTGGTTCATATGTTGGACGTGACGATAAAGCCAAAATCTCTCCTGTTTTCGGATCCATAATAATCCCAATCATTTGATCTGGATCATATTTTGCCACAGCATTATCAAATTCTCGATCAAGAATTTGTTGTAAATGCAAATCAATCGTCAATTCAATATCTAATCCACGAGATGCAGGGGAATAAGAATCTGAAAACTGTGGAAGTGGATTCCCTTTTGCATCTGAAAAGTATTGCCAGACCCCATTAGCTCCCATTAAATAATCATTATAAACATACTCAAGTCCTGTAATTCCTTGATTATCAATTCCTGTAAATCCAATGGTTTGAGCGAGCAAACTTCCATATGGATAACTACGTTTGACATCATTAACTAAGTAAACCCCATCTAAATTCGCTTCCTGAATCGCAACCACTTGCTCGTTTGATAACTTTCTTCCTTCTGGTTGAATTCTTTCGACTGAAACTCGGTGCGTGACATGTCGATTAGCCTCTTCAACCGACACACCTAATATTTCAGCTAATACCTCAGAAGTATGCTCAACATCTGTTACCTGCCTTGGAATAACAATCACAGATGGCGCTACTTCATTACCAACAATCACTTCGTGATTACGATCATAAATAATTCCTCTTTGTCCCTCTATCGGTAAATTCCGTGACCAAAGTTCTTCTGCTTTTTGTACCAATTCATTTGAGTCAAAAATTTGCAAGTAACCAAGTCGAATAAATAATGCTATAAAATAAATTAGTACAATTGATAAAAAGATAAGTAATCGTCGTTGTATGACTCCTGCTTGTTTCATCCATTGCTCCCCCTTCATGTAAAATTTAATATGACAATTATGATCACTTTGAACCTACATAATAACTATATGAGTCTTTTTCTTAGTAAATACGTAATCGTCTCTACACATTACTTTTTTATTCAACTTTATTACAATTCTATTTAATTTATGCAGAATTTAAATAAAAAAAAGCCTAATAACGCTATTCAAAGCGTTATTAGGCTAAAATTTAGTCATTTACTGGTTCATTTTCTTGAGATATTTCTATCTCGGCAGAAGAATCTTCAGATTCGTTTTCTTCATGCGCCTCTTCTGTCACATTTTGAGATGGGGTTTTCGTCAACTCAATCACAATCTCAGTAGTAGACTGAATCTTTTGTTCAGGAGCTAATGATTGCGATGTCACAAATCCTTCTCCATTAAAGGTAACCTTTAATGAAGCTAATTCAGCAAAACGAACGACTTCATCTTTCGTCCAACCTTCAAAATTAGGTAATTCATATGTTTTACCTGTTTGTAAAAAGACTTTACTCCCACTCACCACTATATTTCCTGCTGAAGGAGATTGTGCAAAAACTTGATTTCCTGATCCAATCACAATCGGTTGCAAACCAGCCTCAATCAAACGTTGACTGGCCACTTCAACATTTTGATTAATGTATTGATTCACTTCAACATTTTGATAGACATCTTCAATGTTTGAAATAGGTGTTTTTTCTGCTCCTAAATACGTTAATCCTGTTTGCATGACGTAACGGTAAATTTGTCCAAGTTGGTCGTGTCCACCTGTTTCAGGTCTTGACATGGCCACATACATCACAAGCTCTGGATCATCTGCAGGTGCAAATCCGATATAACTATACAAATATTCATTAGCAAGATATCCATTAGCACCATCCGCAATCTGAGCCGTTCCGGTTTTCCCACCACTTGTAAAACCATCTAAACTATAAGCAAGACGTCCTGAACCCTCTTCCTCGGCTACAACACCAACCATCAAATCTTTTACTTGTTTTGCCGTTTGTGCCGTAATAGGATTATCTAGCTTAATCGGCTCAAATTGATAAACATCTTTTTCCTGATTAGGATCATAAACACGTTCAATCAGTTGAGGTTGAATTAACTGTCCTTCATTTAAAATAGCTGTAATGGCCTGAATATGTTGAATCGGAGTCGTTAAAATCCCTTGACCAAATCCAGCTGTTATTTTTTGTGTCACATCCCAATCAGTCGGTAATGTTCCTGCTAATTCACTTGGTAAGGGTAATCCTACTTGACTTCCAAAACCGAATTTTTCAAGATATTCAATATTCGTCTCAGGCGTAATTCCATTCGTTAAAAGATCGATAATTGCCGTATTTGACGAACGATAGAACCCCTGATCGTAGGTAATCGTCCCCCAAGTCTGGGTCCAATCTCGTATAGTAGAACCATTCACTAAGCGTGATCCCGATTGAAAGTACTGACTTCCATTATATTTTCCTTCATTAATAGCAGCAGCATAGGTATAAATCTTCATCGTCGATCCCGGTTCAAATGGATCAGAGATCACTGGATTATTATAATTTTCAATATCTCTTATATTAGGATCAAAACTTGAACGGCTTCCCATTGCCAAAATCTCTCCTGTTTTAGGATTAGCGACAACGGCAACTAAACTCTGTGGATTCGCACTTTCCCAAACATTATCCATGGCTTCTTCTAATAAGGTTTGAATCGTCGAATCAAGTGTTAAATAGATATCTAAGCCATCACTTGCCTCTTCTAATACAAATTCTTCTTTATTTGGTTGAACATATCCCTTTTTATCTCTTAAATATTGAATACGTCCATTTTTTCCTTGCAAATACTCATCAAAGTACGATTCAATTCCCATCTCGCCTTCAAGGACACGATTGACTTCATCCCACTTCGTATATCCAAGCGTATGAGAGGCAAACATCCCATTAGGATAAAACCGTTTGATGTTTTCCGTAAACTTAATCCCTTTTAAATTCATCTGTTCTATTTTTTCTTTTTCTAAATAGGTTAATTGACGACCGGCATTTCCAAATTCAACCTGTTTTCGATCTTTAGATAAAATTTCTTTTATTTCAGCTGCTGATAAATCGATGACCGTACTTAACTTATTAGCCGTATCATCAATATCTTCTACCACATCTCCATAACCTTCATATAGGTTAGCATATAAGGTATATGACGTTAACTGTTCTGCTAAAGCAACACCACTACGATCATAAATGGTTCCACGTTTACCCTGCACTTGTTCTTCAGCTAAATAGACATTAAGCGCATACTGATATAAATCATGACCTTTTTTCTCACCCGTGAGTGCCATCTCGATAAAATGATAGGCAATGGATAAAAAAAAGACCAAGAAGAAAGCTGTTATAATGACTAGCATCTTTCTTCCTGTGTGATTGAGTCGTCTTTCTTTTTTCATACTAATCATCCTCACCATACATTTGCTTCTTGATTTATTTCTATGAGGATTTTACTCTCCAATGTTTACAATGTTATTATAAGTCGAAAGTCCATTTTGTTTGGCAATTTCCATAGCACGTGAATAAGTTGAAAGTTCCGCAATTTTTGAATACAATTCTTCATTCACAACAATCTGGTTCGAAATTTTTAATTTTAACGCCTCTGTTTCATAATGAATTTGAGTCATTTGAGCGTCTAAATAGAGTCTCCCAGCAATCAAACAAAAAGCTCCAACTCCTGTTAAAATTGCTAAATTAGTAAAATTGTATAAACTTTTTTTCTTACGTTTAACGACTGTTCTTTTGACGTGTTGCGATGAATGCGAAACCTCAATTTGTTCTAATTGCTTAACCGCAGTATTCATGATTTCTCTTCCCCCTTATTCTACTTCATTTTCATAGCTACCCTTAATTTTGCTGAATGAGAACGATTATTTTCCGTTAACTCTGTTTCATCTGCCACAATTGGTTTGCGAGTAATTAATTTAAATTCTGGCTGGAATTCTTGTGGAATAACTGGCAATCCTCTTGGAAGATCTTTTGCTTCACTTCGTTCTTTAAACATATGTTTACAAATACGATCTTCTAAAGAATGGAAGGTAATAACAGCCACTCGCCCTTCAACATTTAACATATCCATGGCATCTTTTAATGCCTTTTCAAATACTTTCAATTCATCATTTACCGCAATACGTAATGCTTGGAAGGTACGTTTAGCAGGATGACCACCTTTTCGTCTTGCCGGCGCTGGAATCGCAGATTTGATAATTTCTACTAACTCAAAAGTCGTTTCAATCGGTTGTTTTTCGCGATAACGTTCAATGGCACGTGCAATTTGTTTTGAAAATTTTTCATCGCTATAAACACGGAAAATATATTCTAAATTTTTATATTCCCACTCATTGACAATCTCATATGCTGATAATTCAGCCTCTTGATCCATACGCATATCTAACTTCGCATCATGATTATAACTAAATCCACGTTCAGGTGTATCAAACTGTGGCGATGATACGCCTAAATCAAAAATAATACCATCTATTTTCATTACCCCACGTGCATTTAATTCTTCTTTCAAATGAACAAAATTACTTTTAATAATTGTAAAATTGTCTCCAATTTCTTTTAAACGTTTCGTTGCATTCTCAATTGCAAATGAATCTTGATCAAATGAATACAGATGTCCTGTAGTTAATCTTTTTAAGATTTCACTACTATGTCCGCCACCACCTAAGGTGCAATCAACATAAATACCATCTTCTTTTATCTCTAAATTCTCAATTGATTCACGAAGTAAAACTGAGTAGTGATTAAACATGGTTGTAACCTCCTATAAATCAAATCCTATATTTTCGGCAATATCTAAAATAGAATCTACAGAGAAATCAAAATATTGCGTCCATTTTTCTTTCTCCCAAATTTCAATTCGATTTGAGACGCCAATGATAACACAATCTTTACTAAGCCCTGCATAATTCATTAAGGGTGTTGATAGATTAATTCTTCCCTGTTTATCAAATTCACATTCACACGCACCAGAAAGAAAAAAGCGTGAAAATTGGCGGGCATCTTTACGATTAACAGGTAACCCATTCACTTTTTCAAGCAATATCTTCCATTCCTCTATCGGATAAATAAATAGACATTGGTCAATCCCTCTAGTAATAACACAACATTCGTTTAACTGCTCTCTAAACTTAGCAGGCATAATCAAACGACCCTTAGCATCTATACTATGATGAAACTCACCAATAAACATTTATATTCACCACTTATCTCCACAATCTCTATCTAACTATCCACATTTCACCATTAATTATACATTATCTAAGGTTGATTTAAAACAAAATTAAAAATTTTTTAAGGAAAAAGTTCTATAATATTTCCTTTTTTCATATAATAAAGTTTTTCTTTTGATATTTCCAAAAAATAACGCTACTTTATTGTTTAATCTGTCATTTTTTGTTTTATTTTCTCACATTAAAAAGCTATCTCTTGTTTCGAGATAGCTTCTTTATTTTATTCTTCCTCATGTTCCATTTCTTGAATAATATCATTGTATTGTTGGATTAAGTCTAAGAAAATTTCCCAAACCTCATCACGACCTTCATGAGTTTCTGAAGAGTAAGCCACAAAAACATCATCTTGATCAAATCCAAGCGTCTCCTTAATGAGTTTTTCTTGTTTTTTATACTGACTACGGTTCACTTTATCCTTTTTCGTTCCAATCACAACACTTGGGATTTCATAGTATTTGTATAACTGATACATTGCAATATCTTCCGCTGTTGGTTTATGACGATAATCCACCAATAAAACACCTAAGATTAATTCATCACGTTCAACTAAATATTCTTCAATCATACGTCCAAATGACTCTTTTAACGAGCGATTCACTTTGGCGTAACCGTATCCCGGAACATCAACTAAATACATCATATCATTAATGTTATAGAAATTTAATGTTTGAGTTTTCCCTGGACGGCTTGAAACACGTGCTAAGTGTTTACGATTTGTCAGTGAATTGATAAATGAGGATTTTCCAACATTCGAACGTCCTGCAAAAATCATTTCTGGTAATCCATCTGTTGGATAATGTTCCGCTTTGACACAACTTTTTATATATTCTGCTTTTGTTATATGCATATTCTCAACACCTTATCGTAACGCATGCTGTAAAACTTCATCTATCGTTGAAACAGGAATAAACGTCATTTGACTTTTTACGCTTTGCGGTATTTCATCTAAATCTTTTTCATTATCTTTTGGCATAATGATAGTTGTTAATCCTGCTCGATGAGCTGAAATTGATTTTTCTTTTAATCCACCTATTGGTAAAACACGACCTCTGAGTGTCACTTCTCCTGTCATTCCCACTTCGCGTTTTACAAATTTTTGACTTAAAGCAGAGACTAACGCTGTAACCATGGTCACCCCTGCAGATGGGCCATCTTTCGGAGTTGCTCCTTCTGGCACATGAATATGAACGTCATGATCTTTAAATAAATCTGGGTCAATGCCATACTTTTTAGCATTTGCACGAACAAAACTAATCGCAGCCTGCCCTGATTCTTTCATAACATCACCTAGTTTACCTGTTAAAACCATTTTGCCCGTCCCTTTATAATATGTGACTTCAACAGGTAAAATATCTCCTCCAAATTGAGTATACGCAAGTCCTGTCACGACACCAATTTGATCTTCTGTTTCAATCAATCCATGTGTATATTTATGTTTTCCTAATAACTCAACAAGCATAGAAGAATCCACATGTAATGATTCTACTTTTTCGGCTAATAATTTTCTAGCAACTTTTCGACAAATAGAGCCAATTTGGCGTTCTAACTGACGCACACCAGCTTCTCGAGTATAATATTGAATTAACTCTAAAATCACCGCTTCATCAATCGAAAGCTGTTCCTTCGTTAAGCCATGAGCCTCTAACTGTCTCTGTAGCAAATAACGTTTCGCAATTTCCGTTTTTTCCTGTTCTGTATAACTATCTACATGAATCATATCCATACGGTCACGAAGTGGTGCCGGAATATTTTCTAAATAGTTAGCTGTTGCAATAAACAAGACATTTGATAAATCATATTCTTCTTCTAAGTAATGATCACTAAAATGACTGTTTTGTTCAGGATCTAAAACCTCAAGCATCGCAGAAGCCGGATCTCCTTTATAATCACTCGCCATCTTATCAATTTCATCTAACAAGAAGACTGGATTTGTCGTTCCCGCTTTCTTCATCGCTTGAATCATTCGCCCTGGTAATGCTCCTAAATAAGTACGGCGATGTCCTCTAATTTCAGATTCATCCTTAACACCACCAAGTGATATCTTGACAAATTTTCGTCCTAAAGCATCTGCAATCGATTTTGCAAGTGATGTTTTCCCAACCCCAGGAGGTCCAACTAAACATAAAATAGTCGAAGGATTTTTACCTGTCATCGTTTTAACCGCTAAATATTCTAAAATGCGATCTTTAACTTTTTCTAATCCAAAATGTTGATTATTTAAAGTTTCTTCTGCAAATAAAATATCTGTATTATCGGTTGTTTGAATCGACCATGGTAGAGCTAGAATCCACTCAATATACGTTCTAACCACACCTGATTCACTTGAATTAGAGGGTAACATTTCAAAGCGTCGAATTTCCTCTAAAGCCTTAGCTTTAACTGCTTCAGGAACTCCTAATGCTTCTAACTTTTCTCTGAATTCTTGACTGACCGCCTCTTTTGAGTAATCATCACCTAATTCTTTTTGGATTGCTTTTGCTTTTTCTCGTAAATAAAATTCTTTTTGATGAGCATCTACCGAACGTTTAACTTCTTGATTAATTTTCATTTCAAGATCAGCGATGTATTTTTCTTTCTCGATATCTTTTAATAATAAGGTTAAACGCTCCTCAACATTTGTTTCTTGAAGATATTTTACCTTTTCTTCTTCTGATATACGTAAATAGAAGGCAACAATATCCGTTGCTTGATCTGCATTCGTTGCACTCTCAACCAATTCTTTTACATCATTTGGATGAACAAATAAAGAACTTCCATGTTCAACAACCGCTTCTTTTAATAGACGCATAATCGCGATTTCTTGTTCTTCTTGTAAAGGAGTTGATGGCATCGTCTGAACTGTCGCCATGAAATAAGGCTCTAACTGAGTATATTCTTGTATTTCAACTCGTGTTAAAGTATTAAACTTTACTTTATAATGTCCATTTGGTAACTTAATTTTCATCGTTACCTTGGCAATTGTTCCGTATTGGAGTAAATCTTCACTTTGCGGAACTTCCACATTTGGATCAACTTGTGAAACTAAAATAACATAGTTTGAGTATTCTTCACAAACCTCTAACGCTTCGATTGATTGTGGACGTCCAATTTCTAAACGAATTTCTGTATTAGGTAAAGAAATCACACCTCTCACAGGTAACACTGGAAGTGTATGTGTCTCCACACTGTTTACATCTATTCTCATTTCCACTCACCTCACTAGTACTTTGCATACGACGTATCATGCTACATATCACAATATCGGATTGTGTCTGTCTTTGTTTGCTTTTCATGTTTATCATGGACGGACAGTTTCATTGATATAGAAAAGGAAGCGATTCGCTTCCCATTCTCTACTACTATTATAACATAAAAAACTTTTGATATTTTATACGAAATAAAATAATTACTTCTTCCTTCATTAAGCAACGCCATCTTTAAAGATAAGTGTTGGTTTTGTATTATCAACAATAACATCACGTGTGATGATACATTTTTCAATATTCTCAGTTGAAGGAATCTCAAACATTACATCTGTCATGATAGATTCGATTATAGAACGAAGTCCACGTGCACCTGTTTTACGTTCAACGGCTTTTTCAGCAATGGCTGTAATAGCTCCTTCGTCAAACACCAGTTCCACATTATCCATTTTAAAGATTTTTTCATATTGCTTCGTTAATGCATTTTTAGGTTCTGTTAAAATACGAATTAAATCCTCTACTTCCAACGGATTTAAGGCACCAATAATTGGGAAACGACCGATAAATTCTGGAATCAAACCAAATTTCAATAGGTCATCTGGCTGAATATGAGCATAAATTTCTTTTTTAGTTAAATTATTAGCTTTAGAATCAGCACCAAATCCAATAACTTTTTTACCAATACGACGTTTAACCACTTCTTCAATACCAGCGAAAGCCCCACCTGCCATGAATAAAATGTTCGTTGTATCAATTTGAATAAATTCTTGATTTGGATGTTTACGCCCACCTTGTGGCGGTACATTAGCAACAGATCCTTCTAAAATTTTTAATAAAGCTTGCTGTACGCCTTCTCCAGATACATCACGTGTAATGGATGGATTATCTGAACGACGTGCAATTTTATCAATCTCATCAATGTAGATAATCCCTCTTTGGGCCTTTTCAACATTGAAATCAGCTGCTTGTAACAGTCGAAGTAAGATATTTTCAACATCTTCTCCTACGTATCCTGCCTCAGTTAATGAGGTTGCATCTGCAATAGCAAATGGAACATCTAATACCTTAGCTAACGTTTGAGCTAATAATGTCTTTCCACTTCCAGTTGATCCAAGTAATAAAATATTACTTTTTGAAATTTCAACACCATCACTATCATCTTGATTAGATGTTAAACGCTTATAATGATTGTAAACTGCAACCGCAAGAACTTTCTTAACATCTTCTTGACCAATCACATACTCGTTTAATAAATCAAAAATTTCTTTTGGTTTCGGTAATGTTTTAAACTCTTCACATAATTCATCTGACTGCTCATTTTCAATAATCTCTGAACACATCTGGATACATTCATCACAGATATACACACCAGGCCCCGCAATAATTTTGTTTACTTCGTCATGGCTTTTACCACAGAACGAACACGTAATATCGATGTTATTCATTCTTTACACCTCCATATACAGATAACTGATATCATCCATGTATTAGTATATATATTCAGTAGCATTGCATTTTATTAACGTCGTTTTTAGACATTTTTTGCAAATGCTTAAATTGCACAAAATGAGGCACGAAGGATACGCGCCTCATTAAGTACTATCTATTACTATAGACTGTTATTATTTGCAAATTGCTTTTTCAACGATGAAATCAACAGCTTTTTGTACTTTTAAATCTTCTTTTAACATGGCTAAGCTTGGTAACGCAGCTTTTAACTCTTGAACGTCACGTCCATAAGCTCCTGCAATTTCAACTAATTTAGCATCTACTTCTTCTTCTGTTACATCGATGTTTTCAGCTTTAACGATTGCTTCTAATGTTAAGTTATAGCTTAAACGTTTTTCAGCTTCTGGACGTAATTGTGCTTTGAATCCTTCTAAATCAGTTCCAGTGAATTGGAAGTATAAATCTAAGTTGAATCCTTGCATTTGGAAACGTTGTTCTGCTTCTTTAACCATTTGCGCCACTTCAGCATCGATCATTTCAACTGGAATGTCAAATTTAGCATTTTCAGTTGCTTTTTCTACAACTGTATCAATCACGTGATTACGTGCTGCTGTTTCTTTACGTTCTTTGATTACTTTTTCTAAATCAGCTTTTAACTCTTCAACTGTTTCGATTCCGTCACGATCTAAATCTTTAACGAATTCATCATCTAATTGTGGTAATTCACGAGTTTTCACTTCATGAACTTTTACTTTAAATGTTGCTTCAGCTCCAGCTAAATCTGCTGAATGATAAGCTTCAGGGAATGTAACGTTGATTTCTTTTTCTTCACCAGCAGTCATTCCGATTAATTGTTCTTCAAATCCTGGGATGAAAGAGTTAGATCCGATAACTAATGGATGGTTTTCCCCTTTTCCACCTTCGAATGCTACACCATCTTTAAATCCTTCATAATCGATAACAGCTGTATCTCCATTTTCTACTGCTCCATCTTTTACAACGATTTCAGCTTGACGTTCTAATAACCCGTTTAATTCTGATTGAACATCTTCTTCAGTTACGTCAGTTGATAATTTTTCAACTTCGATTCCTGCATATTGTCCTAATTCAACTTCTGGTTTAACTACAACAGTTGCTGATGCAATTAACTCTTGCCCTTTACCGATTTGTTCGATATCCCAAGATGGCGCAGCAACAGGTGCAATATTTGTTTCTTGAATTGCTTGCATATATGCTCCTGGTAATACAACCTCTAATGCATCTTCATATAATGCTTCTACACCAAATTTTTGTTCGAACATTTGACGTGGCATTTTCCCTTTACGGAATCCTGGTACTGCTAAATTTTTAGATACTTTTTTGAATGCTGTATCTAATGCTTTATCAAATGATTCTGCAGAAATAGTCATCGTTAATTTTACTTTATTTGTTTCTACTGTTTCAACTTTAACTGCCATAATGTATACCTCCATCTATTAACCTTGCGTTTACATCTTTGTAACAACTTTTAAATTATAACATAGGCTTTTCCTAATTTCTACATTAATGATGATAAACTTAGTATATACTGACTCAATTTACAAGTTGTGTAATTTATTATAGAGCTATTCGTCGAACTTAAATCATCTCTTGCTAAAAAATCGTCATTTTCTCCCATAATTAACGCTAATAACCGCTCGATGACAAGCGATAAATCTAGGGTTTCATAGTTAGGAAAACAAAACTGATAAAAGAGATTCACTTGTAAAGACAAAAGAACCTTAACCTCATCAAATAAGTCCATTTGTTCGATTATTTCATTCACTTGCTCTAATTTTTTATTAAATGGCATTAACGTCTGTAAATTAGTCAAAATCATTCCTTCAGATTCTCCTGAATCATTAGCCCGTGGCAAACTCCAATTCAATTCTTTTTTGGCTAACAACTCAAACAGAATCGTTTTCAAAATAGGAGAGGGTGCTTGTTCATAAAATGTGATTAAGGGTTGTTTAAAATAGCCTAATTCCTCATTTGAATATTGGGACAAATCCGAAAGAATTAACAAAGACTGTTCAAATGAACACCCTTCATTTAAGCGAACAACTTGTTTTTCAATGGATTGAACCCAATATTCTTCGTAAAATGTTTTAAGCTGAGCGATTAACTCCTGCAAATTTTTATAGGCAAAAACTGATAAGTTTTTTTTACAGTCCGCTTCTAGCTCAGTTAATAAAACATCATTCTGATCAAAATGATAAAGTAAAAAACGATGAGCAAGTATCGATAAGTCTCCTAAACCAACAGGCATTTGACTCAAAACGTCCTCAACACTATCAAACTCTTTTTTTATAAAATAACAGGTTAATAACTTTTTTTGAAGCAATTCCTTCCCTTGACTTGGATTCGATTGTTCAATAAAATCCTCAATCAGACAAATCGCTTGATCAATATATCCTTTATCAATCAATTCATCTGCCTTGTTTATTTTTTGTTCATAGTTTGTAGGAAAATCAATAACTCGAGACATGTTTCACCTCTGGATCTAGCATTTTTATTAATTATAATAAAAAAAAGAACTACTAATGCAGTTCTCAAAATTTACTTTTTAATGGCATCCCGGGAGGGATTCGAACCCCCGACCGACGGCTTAGAAGGCCGTTGCTCTATCCTGCTGAGCTACCGAGACATGTTGTTGTTTTGTTGTTGTTTTCTACATTGACTATATTAAACCATTTCAACACTTTTGTAAATAACTTTTTGAATATTTTTATTAAGAAATTTTTTCCATTTAATCGTAACGACTCAAAAGATACTAAGGAATACTATAGTTAGAGTATGATCTTCCTACTGATACGGATTCTTTATTCCTCAACATAGAGTTTAGCTTTCAATCTATGAATGAGTATCTTAATTTTTTCCTAACTAACGTCTAAGGTCTAGTTTATCTTCCTCTTTATAAACAATTACGATTGTTAGATCATCTACAGACTCTCATCGAGATTTTAAACCTTATTGAAGGTTAACAAACACTTCATTTCCTCTTATCTCATTTCAAGGTTAAGAAAGAGGCTTAAAGATAAAAAGATTTATCATTTTTAAATCAGAGCCTTTTCCTACTTAATCAAGCGACTCGCTAAAAAGGATTGCGCTATGAATCGCAATCCTTTTACTCTTGAATGAATTAAATTAGACTAAAGGTAATTCTTTATGATCAAGTAATTTACTTTCGACTCTGACACTTTGAATGTCGTATTCACCATAATGAATATTTTCAAGTTTTTGAACCCAAGCCCATCGATCATAAGGGAATAAGGAAATAATTTCCGAATGTTCTTCATAAAACTTTTCAAGGTACTCTCGACAAAACGCTTCTGATTCAAATGGTAAACTTACTTTAAGGTAGGAGCGTGTGTATTCTTCTACTTTATCAGTAACAAAATCTTCGAGTAACTGATTTTGTAAATGCAACTCATTTTCAGCCCAATCTGAAATTTTTTGTTTAACCCCAGCTTGTGACGCTAAAAATTCTTCTTCACTTACTATTTTATTTGATGCTGACTGCCAGTACATAATCATATAAAATCCCTCCAAATTATTTTTTGTGCTTTTTTCTTATGACACTCTACATCCCAACACACTGTCGTCCGACAAAATTCAGCTTTATTTTATTTTCGAATGTTTCAAGTGCTCTAAGAAAACGCTTTATATTCATAATATACGTTTAAAAAATTAAAAAATTCATCATTTTATCTTTTTTCTTGTACAAATTTCAAATAAAAATAATCATTGCTACGATTTTTCAATTTCCTTCTCCTTTAAACTTTGTAAATCAAAAAATCTTATTTTTAAAAATATATTTAGGAAAAATATTGAAATTTATAAAATTCATGCTATAATTAGTTTTGTAAAGCCAGTGTGGCGAAATTGGTAGACGCAGTGGACTCAAAATCCACCGAAGCTTACTTCATGCCGGTTCGAGTCCGGCCACTGGTACCAACAAGCCATTCATACATTTAAATAGATTAGACAACCTACTACATGTAGGTTGTCTTTTTTTTGTTTCACTTTAAATGATTGAATTTTATTCCAAAAAGTGGTAAAATTATCAATCATGTTTTATATTCGTGGGGGGAAATATGAACTACTTGAAAAACTATTCTTTATTAGCAAGTTTAATCGTCTTAATTTATTTTTTTTACACCTCATTAATCTATCAAAACCAGCCCGAAACCCTTTCAGCGCCTAATCTTCCTTTATTCAGCAATCATGAAGTTAAAAAATCTACCATTATTATTGAAAGCTTTGGAAGAACAGGATGTCCTTATTGTACGATTTTAAAAGAAAATCTATATAAGGAACTGTTTCATCCTAATTCTGACCTCTTAGGCATTTCAGCAAGATACTATAATATAAAAAATAAAAAAATTAAAAGTTATTTTAATGAGTGGCTAGAAAAATTCAATCTTCCTGAAAATCTAAAAGGGGCCGTTCCCGCTACCATCGTTAATGGAACTTACTTACTTCTTGGTTATAACGAAGAATCTACCTCTTTTTACCTGAATATTTTAGATCAAATCTCAAACGGTGAAACAATTGAGGAAAATCCGGATCAATATTTGTTTTTAATCAAAGATGAATATCGTCATTCATTAACGACTCCAACTTATTATTTACACTCATCCTTTCTTCCATTAAATCTATCGCTTCTAACTTATTCAGTCTTACTTACTATTTATTCCTGTCGAAAACCCAAGTCGTTAATAAACTAAATCTATCTTAAAAAGGTGAAGTCTAGCTATAGACTTCACCTTTTTAAAAGAATAGTTCACATAAAAGTAGATACGTAATACACATTTCAAAAATAGCACCAAAAATAAAAGCTTCAATTGTCATATTAATCACTCCAAGATTTCCTTTGCAATTTTACTTTTATTATTTGTCTTTTTTTTCTCTTTACTCTATAAATTGTTAGAATCTCTATTTTTTTTACTGAGAAACTAAAATCTTGTAAACATGATATTTTTCATTATCAAAAACTAGATAAGCTGAAACATATCCTAGCGTGTCATTGTGAGAACGCCCTAATATACGGTGAGTTAAAATCAAATCGCTACCTTGATCAAACATTTTACTCTCAATTGAATCCGCATCGCTAACATGTGCTACGATGCCCTGAATCGGTTCTTTTAACATTCCCTGTTCATCATAAATCACCTTTAAATATTCAGGTGATTTATCTTTTAAATTAATTAACCTTGTTTGTTCTGAATTTAAATTTTTGACCTCAACTTGGTATCGATCTAAATATTGAACTTGATACTTCATTTTTTCCTCATACATGTCACTACTAAAAGCTAAACAAAATTCATGATTATGATTGAGTAACAAGTAATACTTCAATTCATTTCCGGTTCCACCACTTAAAATATACACACCAATATCTAATTGTCCATCATGATTGAAATCTTCCACATGTATCCCGCCACCCATTCCACTTGAAGTTGGAATGGCGTAATAACGACGTTCTTTATCCTTTCCATTTTCAATCACTAACGTTATTTCATTAATAATTAAGTCATCATTATTTTTAATTCCCAATAAATAAATCGTTTCAGCAACTCCATCTCCGGATAAATCACTTTGATGTTTATCTAACTGGACAACAGTTTTGGTTCGATAATGATTCTGGCTAGAGCGGTAACCGCTAATTCCATATTCCATACTATCCCCTCACTTTGCCTGCTTACCTTTTTAGTATATGCCAATCCATTAGGAGTGAGACAGGTAACAGTTCAAAAATTTCAAACTAAACCCCAACCTTTAAACTTCTTCTTTCCATAAACAAAACATCTCTAAAGACGCCTTCTCTTGTTTTCCCCATCTTTTCGCGATATCCCACATATCTAAATCCACATTTTTGATGTAACCTAAGACTTGCTACATTTTCTGGAAATATACCTGAAATCAAACTCCAAATCCCATTTTGTTCAGATTCTGTAATTAAATAATTTAATAATTGCTCTCCAATCCCTTGTCCGATTACGTGTTGATCCAAATAAATACTGACTTCAGCGACGCCTTCAAAACAAGATCGCGAACTCGTTTGACTCAAGGCAGTCCATCCTATGACCTCTTCTCTTTCATTTAAGACCACAAACCGACAAAAGGGAAGATGGTTCGCGTCAAACCCTTCCCAAGTTGGGACATCCGATTCAAACGTACAATGATGAGAATCAATCCCCTGCTTATAAATAGTTCCTACTCTTTCATAGTGCTTTGGTTGCATGCTATGAATAGTAATTTGCATCATGAACTTCCCCCTTCTAGATCTTTAAATGTTAATTAAATAAATCATGATTAGCTTGAATAAAAAAACCTTCACTCATCATTAACCCCATTAAATTAAAAGGAGTAAATGAATCGTTATTATTTTTTTCAAAGAATTGATTTAATTCTAGAAACAACTGCTCTTGCCAAGTTTTCATTCCGACCTTTAGTTGTTTTTTATTTTTATTGATGAATCGCTCTAATTTTTCGAGTGTAAAAGCATCTTTTAAGATGACGAATTCAAACAAAATAATGGAACTCGGACTTAACTCCTTTTTTAATCTGATTTTTTGAAGTGGCATTAATGAATGATAAAATTGTCTCAAATAACCAAAATAACGAATTGACATTAAAGCATAAATAACATCCTCTGACGATGTCAGAGGATACTGATTTTTAATGATGACTTTCAAGGTAGACCTTTCAAAGTTTTTAATAAATTTCTTTAATGACTTGCCTCCCTCAATCAAAAAATCCGTTGATGAGTCTTTACGACCTTCGACCCAATTCGCATGTGGTAAGTATAATCCTGAATAGATTTCAGAATTTAAATCATACAACTCTATGATTAACTTTAAACACTCTCTTTTATAAAGCAACGTTCTAAATGGATTTTTTACTTTTCGACAACATTGTTGTTCTTTTGCTGATTGAATCTCCAGTAAGTACTGCATTCTTTCACCATGTAATACCCCAATGGATTGAAGTGAATCAACCAAACAAATTCCAGCATCATTAAATAAAACATTTTCAATTTTAAAACAACCAAAATCTAATTGAGTCACATTATATAAAAAATTAGGTATCACCAAATCAAATAAATACTTAGGACTGGTGTACCTCAAGGATCTCATTTTTCTTTCAGCACCGTTTAAAAATCTTGGATACATACAGATTAAAACAATTAAACTAATCGACAATCCAAAAATAAAACAATAACTTAGAGCCGTTTTTATTTCAAACAGTAAGATTATTAAACTAATAAAAAAAATAAAACACAAGATTTGAATTTCCATCTTCCTTTTGTTTTTTAAATAGGTCAAACATGGATGACTATCTACCACCATGAGGATTCCTCCTAATAATAATTATTTCTATTATAGCTTATTTCCAAAAAATAATTCCTATTTTTCTAAAATTTTACATGCTGTTTGATTCTTTTTTATGAACCATAAAAAAAAGACATTAACATGTCTTTTTAAATAAGGCCTTTAACCATCTGGTCAAATGTTTCTTTATCGCTATATTCGATTTGATCGACTTCCCAGTGATATAAAAACGCAATAAGCGGACTTTCTGTTTGTTTAATCAAATTGAATCGAATATATTGTTCATCAACCGTTTTAATAATAATTGAAATTTGATTAAATGTCTGTTGGCCTAAAGCTAATTTAATTTTCATCTGTCGATACTGATCGGTTTTTGCACAACAATTACCATAATAAAAAAATTGGTAATTAGCACTTTGAATAAAACGATTGGATAAATAAGTTTTATTTTTTTCATTATAATCTTCATCATTATTTTCATCAACTCGATGTCTCATAATGAGATTGACATGATAGGCAACAATTTCAAGTGGAGTTGGATGACAAAACGTCAAATAACTTAACCCAATCAAAACAACGGTTACCACCACTAAAGTTAGCCAAAAACACCAAGTTGAATTAAATAAAACAGGTCCTATTAAGATATATCGTAACATAAATGCAAAGGCTATTAAACTATCATAAACTAATAAAAATGTTCGATTGATTCTAAGCATCTCTTTCCCTCCTCTAGCATTTAGCTTCTTACTCACCCTTTACTTCATTATATGAAAAGAGGCTTGATATGCTACTAAGGAGAAAGAGAATCCTAAAGAATCACATACGTTAAAACAATCGATAACACCATTCCAACAAGGACTGGAACGATGGTTCTCTTAATGAGTCGCACGGGAGAAACATTCATCATCGACGAGATAATAATAACCGTTGGGGAAACTGGAGAAATACTTTTGACTAAATGAGAAACAAATTGCATTGGAATTGCTAAACTTATGGCTGAAATTCCCACAGACTCGGCAAAGGATGGCATTAGCTCAACAAATGCGTAAAAGATTGCTAATCCACTTCCACTTAATAACCCAACAAATAAAGCCAGTAAACAAAAAGCGAGAGTCAACATTAGACCAGCTGCATTTAAATGATTTATAACCTCCCCCATTAAATCGATCACGCCTAAAATCTTTAATCCCTCTACAAAGGTTAAAGCCGCTACAACCTGAGCCACAACAGTCGTTAGTCCAACGCCCATCCCATTAAAGAAGGCTTGAATCTCAGCGGTTCCCTTTTGAAATGAACGCATTCGAATCACTTCACACAATATACTCACCATCAATGAGAAAAAGATGACTTCAGAAATACCTAAATTCACATCCGATACAAAATAAAAAATCAGCATTAAGAGTAACGGTAACATAGGAAGGATTGCATAAAACATCGGTAGCTGATCCGTTACTTCCTTAAGTTTTGGCAATGTTGAAGTGATTTCACTTCTTTCTAAATGATCTTGACGTTTTTGCCAAATAAAATGAACGATTGCCATCATTAAGATAATAGGAATGGAAATTTTAGCATGATAATTAAACACATAGTCTGTAACAGGAAGACCAAGTGCTTCAGATGCTAGTAAATTATCAGCACCTAATGGTGTTGGGGCAATCGTTGCTGATGTAGCAATCACAGCTCCCACAGCTAAAGGGGAAACACCTGCACTCGTTAAGATAGGGAAGGCTGTTGCCATCAACATCACTGACAAACTCGAAGAACTTGGAATAATGATACACAAAAAATTTCCAATCAAATAAAATATAGGAATTAATAACGCTTTGATTTTAATGTGCTTTAAGGGGGCTGATAACACGCTAACAGTTTTTTCATCTGCCCTAATGGCCTTCATATACGCCGTATAACCAAATAATAATAACAGTGTAAAGCTAGCGCCACTTAATTGTTTGGTAAAGAGATTCCCCATCACCTTGAAAATATCAAAAAAAGGAACTCCACTACTACTTTCACTCGGTAGAATAACTTTATTCATCAATAAAGCACTCAACATCAACAGGATTCCACTACCGAACATGACTAATTTAATGTCATACTTTTTCTTAATTAAATAAGCTGCCAATATAATCACAATCAATGCAATGATTAACTCACTCATTTTCTCACCCTTTCCTTTACATGTTGTTAACATTTTGCTTCACGTGATAAAATCCTGTGTCATTATACTTTATTTTTAATTTTTTCGCCACCATTCGACAGCATTTACAAAAAAAGTTCTTATGAAGTCAATTTCTTCATAAGAACTTTCTCTTAAATTCTCCAATCAATTTGATTGGATTGAGGAGCTGAACAATATGGACAATATTTCGTGTTAGCATCAATCTCAGCCCCACATTGCTCACAATGATACTTGCTCCTCATTTGATTAAGTTGTGCTTGAATTTCTCTTATCTTCATTTTTTGTTGAGACACTTCATGAAATAATTCTTGTAATTCATCACTTTGCTTCACATCAACTATTTTATTTTGGTAAACATATTCACCGATTCGCTCATAAAGATCATTCAAATCTAGTTTAGCCGCATTCAACGCCACATTTAATTTTCCAATTTCAATCCATTTACTCGTCGTTTTAATCGAAGCATTGGCTGTTTTATTCATATTTTTTTGAAAGTCATCCCAAAATGCCATCGCGCTCACCTTCCTTTCTACTGTATCATATTAAGAAGACGAGTGAATGGTCCTCATTCTCTAAATGAAACCAAACAAGCAATGAAATTTTTAGTCAAATTGGGACTCATCTTGTATAATAAAGATAAACAAAATGTGTCATTAGGAGGAATTTTCATCATGGACTTATATACCTACCTCAATCAATATCATCAAATTGTATTAACTGATGATCAATTAGCAGCGACTCAAGCCCTTGATGGTCCCATTTGTGTGATTAGCTGTCCAGGAAGCGGGAAAACGACAGTAACCGTAATTCGGTTAGCTAATTTGATTTTAAGTGGAAAGGTTCATCCTCAACAAATTCTAGCCTTAACCTTCTCAAAAGCATCGGCACGTGATATGAATGAGCGATTCCAAGCATTATTCCCCAAACTCTCAAAACAAGTTCAATTTTCAACGATTCATAGTTTCGCTTTTCAACTGATTAAACACTACCAACAACTGAGTGGGGTAATGTATCAATTTATTGAAGGAAATCAGACGACTCTTCATAAAAAGCAACTCTTAACACAATTTTACATCGAAACAACTGAACGTTATCCAAGCGACGATGATTTAGAAACGCTCACTGGCCAAATCAGTTTACTTAAAAACTTGATGATAGAACCGCATCATACGAAAGAAATCAAACAATACGTCGAAACAGAAGTTGAGGAATTCATTCAACTTTATAAAAAATATGAAGCCTTCAAAGAATCGAGATATTTACTCGACTACGATGATCTACTCACTACAGCCTTCTCTATCCTTAAACATCACGATTACCTTTTAAATTTTTATCAAACCCGTTATACCCACATTCAAATCGATGAGGCGCAAGATACCTCAAAAATCCAATACGAACTCATCAAACTCATTGCCAGTCGCCATCATAACATTTTTTTAGTAGGAGATGATGATCAAAGTATCTATGCATTTCGAGGAGCTTATCCAAAACAGCTATTAACTTTTAAAGAAACCTTTAAAGAAGCTCGCATTCTCTATATGAATCAAAATTTCCGTTCAACAGCCTCTATTGTATCAACGAGCTCTCAATTCATCCAACATAATAAAAGTAGATATAAAAAAACGATTCAAACTCAAAATGAAACCGGAATGTCCCCCACTCTTCATCATTTTCAAACCGAACAAGAACAATTATCTTTTTTAATCACCACGTTAAAACAAGCAGAAGATTTAAACGATGTGGCGATTTTGTATCGTCAAAATGTTTCTGCTCTTCCCCTGATTGAACAATTCGAACGTCACCAAATCCCTTTCAAACTCCAAGAAGGAAAACTTTCATTTTTCTACCATCCCATTGTCAGAGATATCAAGGCCATAATCACCTTATCAAGATCACCTAACCACTTAGAATCCTTTCAACGCGTGGCGAAAATTCTCTATCTCTCAGCCACAACTCAACATCAAGTGACCTCTCAAACAGAAAGTGGCTATCTCGATTATTTAACACGACTGGTTACTTTTAATTCCACTTATCAACGTGAAAAAGTCCGTCTCTTTAAACAAAACCTCATGAAACTTCCAAGTCTACCTTGCAATCGGATGATGGCTTTTATTTTAAATACTTTAGATTATGAAAGTTATCTAATCAAAAAAGGATTCTTAAAAGATGAAAAAGAGGAACGCCTTTATACCCAAGGGATGGCAGTTTTAGAAACCTTAAAAATGATTGCCAAAGACGTAGATTCTCACAAAGCCTTTCTTGAGCGCCTTGAACACCTCAGGCTAATTAGTGAACAAAGCACCACACAAGCAAAAGGAGTTAACCTTTTAACTTTTCATGCCTCAAAAGGCTTAGAATTTAAAACCGTCTTTTTAATTGATTGTATGAATGGCATCACGCCACCCCAAACAGCAATCATCGAAGCCAAAAGTCAAATTTTTGACCATTATGAAGAAGAGCGTCGTCTTTTTTATGTCGCCATGACACGGGCAAAAGAGCAATTGACGCTACTAAGTGTTGCTAAAAAACATAATCTATTATTTAGTCGCTCAAACTTTTATAAAGAAGTTTCCAAGATTCTTAATCCAATTGACGAAGAACCAAAACCCGTCTCAAGTCGCCTCAGTCATGGAAAAAAAATTGAAGAGTTAAAAAGAGGCCTAATAACTTCAGAATCCGCTGACTTAACGCCTTTTAAAGAAGGTTCCGTGATTAATCATAAACGATTTGGAACAGGAACCATTATTGAAAAAGAAGGAGAAATTGCGACGATTCAATTCGAAAATGAAACCAAACGAATCAGTCTCAGAATAACTGTTTTAAATGGAAATGTCGAATTGGTTTCAAGTTAAACAAAAAAACGTTAACTCTAGTCTAGAGTTAACGTTTTTTTGTTTAATGAATAGGCCCTGCTTTTTTATTCCCATGTTTTGCTTTTCCTTGGATTTCTGGTACAGGTGGCATATCATTTTTAGGATGTTTTTGTTTTTTGTTACTTTCAGTTCCATGTGGTTCACTTGGATCTGGACGTTTCATACCTGCTTTTGCCATATTTATCACCTTTCTTTCATTCTTATTATGAACTGATTTTCGGCGCATATGCTCGCTTCAAATTAAAATTTTTTTGAAAATTTTGCTACTCTCTTATACCCTTTCCATCTCTTCAATCTTGTCGAATTTTAACTTTTTAAAACTCTTTTTATCACGCAACTTGTCCCTTTATTTCGTTAGCGTTATGATAAATTTGAGAGATTAATCTCTGCTAATCTACGATGATTTTTAAGAAGAGGGGAATTGTGTGATGAAAAAAGTGATTTATTCACCAACTAAATACATTCAAGGGCCAAATGAGTTAGCACATATATGTGATTATGCAATGGATTTAGGCATTTCTGGCGCGTATGCCATTGTTGACCCATTTATTTTATCTCATTATGAAGAGACGATTCAAACCAGTTTCAAACGACAACAAATAGCTATTCACCTAGATGCTTTTAATGGGGAATGTAGTAAAACAGAAATTAATCGAATCATTGAAAATGTCAAAAAAGGAAACCTAAATGTGATCATCGGAATTGGAGGGGGAAAAACACTCGATACGGCAAAAGCCGTTGCTTATTTCTCAAATTTACCTGTTATAATTGTTCCAACCATTGCTTCTACTGATGCACCTTGTAGTGCCCTATCTGTTCTTTATACAGATGCAGGTCAATTTGACCGCTATTTATTCTTAAAAACAAATCCGAATGTTGTGATTGTTGACTCACTTGTTATTGCACAGGCTCCATCTCGTTTACTAGTTTCAGGTATGGGAGATGCCTTGGCCACTTATTTTGAAGCTCGTGCTTGTCATCGTTCCAATGCCTTAACGATTGCAGGTGGCACTTGTTCACTTGCAGCCTTAACGTTAGCAAAACTTTGTTATGAAACGTTATTAGTTGATGGTTATCAAGCAAAGTTATCTGCAGATCATCATGTTAATTCTAAAGCACTCGAAAATATCATTGAAGCAAACACTTATTTAAGCGGTGTTGGTTTTGAAAGTGGAGGACTCGCCGGTGCTCACGCGATCCATAATGGTTTAACAGTCTTAAAAGAAAGTCATCACATGTATCATGGTGAAAAAGTAGCCTTTGGGACACTCGTTCAACTCGTGCTAGAAAATGCGCCAAAAGAAGAAATCGATGAAGTGTTAACTTTCTGTCGTCAACTAGGCCTCCCAACCTGCTTAAAAGACCTTGGAATTACAAATCCAACAGAAGATCAACTGATGGCAGTTGCAACAGCAAGCTGTGACCCACAAGATACGATTCATCATATGCCATTTGAAGTCACTCCAATCGATGTCTATAGTGCTATTTTAATTGCAGATCGTCTAGGTGCTCAGTTTGCCTAACAATCATAAAAGGAACTCAGATTTTAACTTGAGTTCCTTTATTTTTTATTCAAAAAATTTAACTAAGTCTTCCTCAACGGATGAAATACCACCAATTTCAAACGTTTGAACTAAAAAGTCCACAATATTTGGTGATAAGAAAGCAGGTAACGTAGGACCTAAATGAATCTTTTTCACACCTAATGATAAAAGAGCTAATAAGACAATGACGGCTTTTTGTTCATACCATGCAATATTATAAACAATCGGTAAGTCATTAATATCTTCAAGTCCAAATGCTTCTTTTAATTTTAGGGCAATGACGGCTAATGAATAAGAATCATTACATTGGCCTGCGTCAAGCACACGAGGAATTCCATTGATTGTTCCAAGATTTAGCTTATTATAGCGATATTTCGCACATCCCGCTGTTAAAATAACAGAATCGTCTGGAAGGGCGCTAGCAAAATCTGTATAATACTGACGCTCTTTATGACGTCCATCACACCCAGCCATGACAACGAAATGCTTAATCTCTCCTTTTTCAACCGCTGAAATAATCTCAGATGCTAACGTCATCACTTGATGATGAGCAAATCCTCCTACAATTTCTCCTTGTTCAATCGCTTTAGGTGCTTCACATGTTTTAGCCAGTTCAATGACTTCACTAAAATCTTTGCGACCATCCACTAAAACCGGAATCACTTTAAATCCAGGATATCCCGTATTTCCCGTTGTAAACACACGATCTTGATAAGTGGCACTTTGACGAGGTGGGACTAAACAGTTCGTTGTAAAAATAATCGGTCCATTAAACGTTTCAAACTCTTTCGTTTGTAAATGCCATGCATTTCCATAATTTGCTTTTAAATGATCATATTTTTTTAATTCAGGATAATAGTGTGCAGGCAACATTTCACTGTGCGTATAAATATCAATTCCTTGATCTTTAGTTTGCTCAAGTAATTGAACTAAATCGTGTAAATCATGTCCGGTGATTAAAATTCCTGGACGTTCTCCAACTCCAATATTAACTTTTGAGATTTCTGGATGGCCAAATGTTGTGGTATTAGCCGTATCAAGTAAAGCCATTCCCTCTACCCCAATACTTCCAAGTTCAAGTGTTAGCGAAACATAATCTTCTAGTGTTAGTGATTCATTAATTAAGGCGGCCATCATTTTGTGCATTCCCATGTATAGTGATGGTTGAACATAGCCTAATTTTTGCGCATGTGATAAATAAGCTGCTAACCCTTTAACTCCAAATAACATCAATTCACGAATTGAACGAATATCTTCATTTTCTGTTTGATGAATGGCCACTTTTAAAGCTTTTTTAATCATCTCTTCTTTAGTTTTAGCAATGAAGTTCATGATATCATGCTTAAGGATGGGTAACTCACGACCAACTAATTGTTCTTTTAATTCCTCACGGTAGGTTAAGCTTTGCAGCGTGCGTGTTACAAATTCTTCTTCCTCAAAATTAGCATTCGTAATCGTTGCAAATAATCCTTCCATGACAAACTCATGAATCTCATCAGATACAGTTTCAACTTCTAAAACAAGCGTCGATACACCAATTAATGAATAGATAAACGTATCCATTAAAGCCGTTAATTCAGGGGATTTTCCACATACACCAAAGACAGTGCAGCCTATCCCTTTCGAAGCTTCTTGACATTGATTACAAAACATTTCCATCTCTATCACTCCTTCTTCTCAACAAAGCTATTATATAAACCTCTTCAAGAACAAGATGTGAGGTAGGTCACATTTTTAAAGATTTTTTTAAAAAAAAGATGACCAAAGGTCATCTTTAGCTTTCAAGCCACTCTCGATTAACACGCATTTGTTTTTTGGAATACTCACATAATCCTTCTTCTTTTAAAGAGGACAATAATCGACTAAACGTTTCACGACGAATACTTAATAACTCTGCCATTTCCTGCTTTGTTAACGGCATCTCAAATACAATCATCCCGTCTTTTTGAAAAGATTTATGTTTCATAAATAATTGAATCACTTTTTTAAAGCGATCTCTTGCATCAATAAAAACTTGATCAGTCAGTAATTGTTGGACACCTTCTAATCGGCGATTCAAATGACAAAACCATGCACGTGTTGCCTGATGATTTGATAAGATAGCTTTTTCTAGTTCAGGAATCGGAATAGCGACCACCACCGTTTCCTCTAGTGCAACACCAGAAGCAGGATATTGGTGAGGGTCATTAAATAAAACACTTAAAGCCACTAGATTTCCTCTTGAATAAATTGAAAAAATCTTTTCCTGACCTTGAATAGATGTTTTTAGAATTTTTAAAATTCCTGATTTAATATAATAAACAACCGTTGCCGCATCTCCTTGAAAAAATAAGGGTTGTCCTTTCTCTAGTTGAATTTCATAACTTTGTTGTTTTAGCCTTTCAATTGACTCTTGATTAAAAGAGATCAATAACGGATGTTGATACATAGAATCACTTCCTATTTTAAATCTGCAGGATATTGAAGTCCGATTTGACGACGAACCTCATCTAAAACACTCATCACCTGCTTTGAGCGTTCCAATGTATTGACATTGGATTCTTTCTTTTGCTTTAAAATCGTTTGAATAAATTCTTCAAGCTCATACTTCATATCTGCTTCATCATGAGGAATCGCTAACTCCTCAATCTCACCATTTCGATATTTAATTTGAACTTGATGGAATCGATTAATTCGATCAATCATAACCGTTCCATCTTCTCCTTGAATCTCCGACGGTAAATAAGAGTTAGAGATTTTAGAATACATGACACAAGCCTCCATTGTAGGATATTTAAAGATGATACTCCCTTCTCCATCTACACCTGATTCAAGCATATAGGCACTTGCCTTTATCTCACCTGGAAGTCCAAATAAATGAATCATCGGAGCAATCGTATAGACTCCAATATCAAGTAAAGCACCATTTGATAACTCATTTTTAAACGCATTTAAGATTGTCCCGCTTCGATAGGCATCATATCTTGAAGAATATTGACAGAAGCTTGCACTGTATCGACGAATGGTCCCAATTTTATGAAGATGGTCTTTAAGCAGTTGAAAAGTTGGTAACACAGTGGTCTTCATTGCTTCCATTAAAACAACTCCATTTTTAAACGCTGCTTCGCACATGGCTTCAACTTCTTTTAAGTTAGAAGCCAAGGGTTTTTCACATAACACATGTTTTTGATGATTTAAACATAAGATAGCTTGCTTAGCATGATAGGCATTCGGTGAGGCAATATACATCGCATCGACGACATCATCTTTTAAAAGCTGTTCAAGGTTAGTATAAATATACTCGACACCATACTTCGATGCAAATTCAAGACCTCGCTCTTCTGTTCTAGAATAAATGGCATTCAACTTAAAAGATTCAAGGCTCATCGCTGCTTTTAAGAATTGTTCTGTAATCGTATTCGTTCCAATAATACCAAATCGTATCTGTTGAGTCATTCCATTTCCTCCACCTCTTTAAACTACTATTAGCATACGCAGAAAAAAAACCTCTGTCAAGTTAGAGACAGAGGGTTTAATTTTAAGCTTTATGTTTCACAAAATAGTTGACGATGATAAATGTTATAACGGCTGGTAGCAACCATCCAAATCCTGAAGATTGAAGGGGTAAATAATTCAACGCAGACGTTAAGGCTGTTAAATTCATGAAAGAACCAATCGTTGTTAATAAACTAATTGCTAACGTCACATAAACCGTCATGGCTACAGCAAAGTCATGTTTAACCATTTTTCCTAGTAACGTTAAAATAATTAAAACAATGACAATCGGATAAATAATATCTAAAGCTGGCCCTGCTAAAGCTACAATTTGATCAACATCATTGGTTGCCATAAAAAGACTAATCACAGTTAAAATAATGGCATTCACTGCGTATGGAATTTTTCCCTTAAATAATTTGGTGAAAAACTCTGCACTTGCCGTTAGTAAGGCAATCGCCGTTGTTAAACAAGCGACTGTTGTACAAATACTTAAAAAAATCGTCCCAAGCGAACCAAAGACCGCTTTGGCAATATACATAACAAGTTGTGTACGAGTAAAACTTACATCAACAAGCGAAGAAGTTTGGGCTCCTAACATCATTAACCCACCATAAATAATCGCCAATCCACCAATTGCAATTAAACCTGACATTAAAATAATTTTAGAAACACTCTTATGGTCTTTATAGCCTTTATCATGGACAGATGAAATAATAATCGTTGCAAAAATAACAGCCGCAATAGCATCCATCGTTTGATAACCTTCTTTAAAAGACGTTGTGAAAACTTGTGAAACATCCAGTGTTGCTACTTCACCAATTGGAAATAACATCCCCTTTGTAATGATCGCAATTAAGACAAATAATAGAATAGGAGTTAAGACTTTCCCAATCGCATCTACAATTCGTGTGGGTTTTAAGACAAAGAATAACGCAATAGCAAAATAAATAATCGTTGTTAACCACTGTGTTGCATTAGGTAATAACGTCACAATCCCTAATTCAAACGTCGTTGAGGCAGTACGAGGAATTGCAATAATCGGTCCAATCGCTAAAATTAAAATAATCGTCGCAACAGTAGCGAACGGTTTAGAAACGCGAGAAGCCATCACTTCAAATGATCCTCCTGCGCGTGAACACGCTAAAATTCCAAGTAAAGGTAACCCAATTCCGGTAATTAAAAACCCTAGTAAAGCTGGAATCACTTGATCTCCAACTGTGTTTCCTAAAAAGGGTGGGAATATTAAATTCCCTGCGCCAAAGAACATGGCAAACAAGGCAAACCCAATCACTAATGCATCTTTAAATTGTTTACTCTTCATTAATATCCTCCTTGATGTCTATAATTCTAGCTGTTTTCTCCATTAACGACACATGGTAATATACCGAACAAACTTCCCTTTAACCGCTTCACATTGTTCAATGACTTCAAACCCAGCAGCTTTTAATTGCTCATCCATTTTAACTTGTGTCACAATAATAAGTTCATCAGCAATACGACGTGCATTCTCAATAATCATTTGCTGAATCTCTGGCGAAATCGGATTAAAATGTCCATATGGAAGGTCAATAATCGCCGTATCATAATGAGTTTTTATCTCTTGAATATCTCCAATTTGAATCACATTCTCATATCCGTAGTGTTTTAAATTTTCTTCTGCTTTCCAAGCTACTTTAGGATTTAACTCATTTCCAATGATATTTCCTCCTACTGTGAGTACCTCAAGGACAACAGTTCCGGCACCACAACATGGATCAATTATTTTTTTATCAAATTGATGACCCACCGCTAAGTTAGCAACAGAGCGTGAAACACGAACACTTAATGAAAAGGAGTAAGAATGAGGCTTATTCTCATGCTTCACCCACTCATTACAATTGGGTTCAAGTGTGCCAAAATACCATTTGCCATTTAACTCCGTCAATCCTAGCAATTGTTTCGGTTCATACATATCAGCTTCGCCACCAATTAATGAACCAATCGCATAAAGACGTTTTAATCGCTCTTTATATTCAAGTGATTGATCTTTAAATCGCATAAATAATAATTTAAATGTTTCAAAACTCATCGGTTGCTTTAAAACCATTTCATGTAATGATTCAAAGGAATCAGCTTGGTAATAAATCGTCAGTCGTTCCTTAATAAAAACACTACGTGATGGATCAATCTCAATATCAGATAAAATCCATTTGTCTTCAAACGATTGATTTAATAAAATCTTCATTTCAAGTCGACAAAGGCTTTCTTCACCTTCAGCGTAATTAATGACATATAAATAACCTTTAATCGGTAACTGTTCGATCATGATTTCGTCGTCCTCTTCTATTTTAGTTTCATTACAAAAAACACTAGTCTTCATTATAATCGAAAAAATGACATTTTTCAACATCATCTATCTCAAGTTCACAATGTATAGTAAAATAAATATTAGAATACATCAAGGAGGCACACTTTTTAAATGATTAGATTATTATTACTTGCACTATTATGGCTCACTGGATGCCAAGCTAAACAAACACTTACTATTGATTCAACTCTATCCATTTTCAAAACGCAAGCCAATTTAGAAGAAACAATGAAACAAGAATTTAACGAAACTACCTATTCAATTGATTCTCCCTATCTCGTCCATGACCCCTACCAAAATTCTCCCCTTTCTTATCTTGTCATGTTTGAAACAGAAGAACCCTCAATGATTAAATATCAAGTCCTTGGACATACCGAACAAGCAACCTTAAGTTATGAAACCAACAGTTATGAAACGACACACCAGTTAACGTTAATCGGATTATATCCAAATGAATCAAACACCATTTTATTGAGTGCGACCAATGAAGCGGGACAAACGATTTCACATGAGATGCAAATTCAAACTCCGCCACTTCCAAGTGATAGCCTACAGGTGACACTTAATCAGTCAACTCCCTTGACGCATACAACTCGATTATTTTTAGCAACCGATGATACATATAAATATCTCATCGACGAGTATGGAGATATCCGTTTCATTCAAAATTCTACATCGGGTTCTATTACTTCGCTCCCAAATGGAAATTTATTAACTTATCACGGGCCTTATTATTTTTACTATCAACAACAACTAGAAGAAATTTCTTATTTAGGACAAGTTCAAAAACAACTATATATTCCCGGTTCTGGACATCATTCTCTAACCTTGACCGCAGATGGCAATTACATTATTAACTCAAGCGATAAAACAGATGAACGATATACAGAAGACCATCTTTATATCCTCGATGCTCAAACTGGAATTCCCCTTCAAACCATCAATTTAAGAGACTATCTTGATATTAATCGCTTTAAAGACACACTACCTGAATCCGTTAAAGGTGACTTAGATGACTGGTTTCATTTAAATTATGCGATGATAGATGAGAGTGACGAAACAGTCATCGCTTCTGGACGTTCTCAAAGTATGGTTGTAAAACTTGATCCAACCACTAAACAACTAAAATGGATATTAGGTGCACCTGATGAGGTTAATGAACAACTTAAACCGTATTTATTAACCCCAATTGGTGAAAACTTCACCTGGTTTTTCGCCCAACATTCTTCAAAAGTTCTAGAAGATCTTGATCAAAATCCAGATACAGTAGATTTAATTTTGTTTGATAATCATGTCGATATTGGCGTATTTCCAAGGGAATCTTACCCAGATTTGAATCAATACAGTCGAGCAGTTCACTATCGAATTAATGAACGCGAGATGACTGTCGAACAAATTTGGTCGTTTGGAGAAAATTTATCTCCAGCCCTAACCTCAACCATCATTAGTGAAGTCGATTACTTGCCAAAGACGAAGTCGATGCTTGTGTTATATGGCTTCATTCAACTTAATCAATCAATGGGTGGAAAGTTATTTGAAGTCAGTGCCACGGATTCGAATGATATTCTCATGGAGATGACCTTCAACAAAGAAGGTATCAATCACATTTACGCCATTGACACCTTAACCTTTGATGAATTAAATTTAAATTATTCTTTCACGAATTCTAATGCAACGTCACTTGCTAAAGAAAATTTAATGTCCTTTAAAGAACCTCTTAATCTAGATAATCCCACTCAAACAAAATCTTATGATTCTTCATTTTTATCGACGATTGAGTTAGTCGATGATGTTTTATATTTAGATGGCTACATCGAAAAAGCTCAAATCACCGATTCATTTGCGCTCGTCTTAACTAATGAATCTCATGAATCTTTTACCTATTCAATTCACAGTGCGGATTGCTATGCTGTCAAAACTATTGACGAACTTCCAACCGGTCTTCAAAATCGTCTTAAAAAAGCTGTAAAGAAGCAGACACTAGTTCAGTTTATTGATCGCACGGATCTTTCTAATCTTGAAAAAGGAACTTATCGTTTGTCATTCTATTTAAAATCAAATGACGCTTTAGTGTTGTATGAAACAGACTATAGCCTTAAATTACATTAAAAAGGATGCCTCGTTATTGAGGCATCCTTTTGACTATGATTTGATTAATTTAGAATTGGTTTTGGTTAAATTCCTTGAATCTTTTTTAGAACTAAAGACTATTTTTAACAAAATCGGTGTCACAATCGTTGTGATAACCACTACCACGACAATCGGTCCAAAATTCACGGCACTCATTAATCCAAGTGCTGCCCCCTTACTAGCCACAATTAAAGCAACCTCTCCACGGGAAACCATTCCAACGCCAACTTGAAGAGATTCTTTCGTTGAATAATGACACAGTTTAGCTCCAAGCCCACAGCCAATTATTTTTGAAATAATCGCAATCACCACCAAAACAACGGTAAATAAAAGCAAAGTCTGGTTCATCCCACTCAAATCTACTTGGATTCCGATACTTGCAAAGAAGATGGGTGAAAGCAACATATAAGAAATTGTTTCAAATCTTGACGTAATATAATGAACACATGACGTATTTGATAAAATTAAGCCTGCAATAAAGGCTCCCGTAATATCAGCGACCCCAAACCACTCTTCCGCTAAAAAGGCAAGAATTAAACAAAAAACAAATGAAATGACGACAAATCGTCTCATATCTCGGTTGTATCGTTGAACCCAATAAATGAAAAATTTATAGAAAAGCATTCCAGCTAAAATGGCAAATACAAAAAATAAGATGACTTTTCCAAGAACTAACACAATATTAACAGAAGAATCTGCGCAACTTGTAATAAGGGTTAGTGCTACAATTCCTAAAATATCATCGATGATTGCGGCTCCTAGTATCGCATTCCCAGCTCGTGTATTTAACTTCCCTAACTCCTTCAACGTTTCAACTGTAATACTCACGGATGTAGCCGTTAAAATAATACCGATAAAAATATTTTGTAAAGTATGACTAACCCCCTCTGCTGTTGATGTCTGATTGAAAAATGAAGCGGTGATAAATCCAAATAACAATGGAACTAACACCCCAAAAACTGCAATCACAAATGAAGCTTTCCCTGTTTTTTTCAATTCTTGTAAATCAGTCTCAAGGCCTGCCGTAAACATTAAGACAATCACGCCAAGTTCAGCAATTTGTTTAATAAAGTCTGTCTCGTGCAATACATTTAACATCGCTGGTCCAAGAACCAATCCCGCTAACAAGGCTCCTACAACCTGAGGCATGGAAAACTTCTTCGTCACTAATCCTAATCCTTTCGTACTTAATAGAATTAACGCAATATCAAACAAATAATTATAAGACAACATAACCTCATCTCCATTTTTAATATTCCCCTAATTTAGTGATTAACCAAGGTAATATAGCACGTTACCTTCGCACAGTCACACACCTTTTGTCGAAAAAAATACACTCATTAAAATGTTTACGTTTTATTTTTGAAGAATCAAAAAACACTCCGCTTTGGAGTGTTTTCTCATTATAACTTATGAATTTGTTTATAAGTCTCTAAAATATATGAATCCAATTCCTTTAAGACAGCTAAACTCTTAAAGGTCACACGGCTTGTATAAGACTCATTTTTTGATGGTGCTTCAAAATCAAGTCCGAGTCCTTCTACCTCTTCTTGTGATAAGTGAGTTAAAATATACTGCTTACGCCCCGTTAATTTGCATCGAAGCAACACCTTTTTATTCGTATAAATTGTAAAATAATTTCCCACCATTTTAACTGTTAACTCGTCCATTAAATCATACTCCGTTTTAATCATCTGAGTGACAGTCAATAAAATTTCATCTTCAATAGAAACCGGCTCTACAGAACCCGACACAACCTCATTTTCGTGTTCAAGCGGTGACCCTTCTTCGCTTACCTTAACTTCTGTTAAGTCAGTGATTTCCTCTGTTGCCTCAACTTCTGTTAAGTCAGTGATTTCTTCTGTTACCTCAACTTCTGTTAAGTCAGTGATTTCTCCTGTTACCTCAACTTCTGTTAAGTCAGTGATTTCCTCTGTTGCCTCAACTTCATCTTTTGCTAACTCTGAGAAATCTTCAGGAGCTATTGCTTCAATCGATTCTTCATCTGAAACGAAACTATCCATTACCTCTTCAACTGAAGAGACACTCTCTTGAATACTGTCATCTAGATCATGAAAACCTTTTTCTTCTGAGAAATCTCTTTCAGGATCTATCATGGGAACCGTATTAACATATAGAGATTTAAATTCATCCATTTTAGCTAGACACCAACGAATTCCAATCACAGCAATAAAACAGAAAACTAAACATGTGGTACTTATTTTAACCGATGGTAAATTAAAAAAGAAAATAACAACACTAAGAACTAATAAGCCAATAAATAATGCAGCTCCTTTTCGATATAGCATATATTTTTGACTCCATTTATCTACTTCGCTTAACAACTTTAACACCTCAAACTTTCGGGCCATTCCTTACAACTATACCTTATTTTATCAAATTTTCCTATATGATGTTATATAAAATTCGACATTTTTGCACATTTTTTGCATCAAATCTCAAAAAATTTATGAGTTTAAAATGAATTATTAAATAAAAGAGCTAACTTTTAAATGTTAGCTCCTCTTGTTATAATCCAATTAAAATTCCGACTAAAGCTCCCGCTACAATAAAAATAATTGGATGTTTATTGATTTTATTCGTCACAACATATAAGACTATAAATAAAATAAGTGCCTTTAGATTAAACAAATTAAAAATAGATTTAGTCTGATTAAAGGTATCAAGTGATAAAACTGAAATTTTAAAAACAGCAAATCCAGCAACCGCAATTAAACCTGTAACAGCCGGTCTTAAGGCATAAAAGACAGCCTGAACAGCCTGACTCTCTTTAAATTTATTTAAAACATGTGCCACAATGATAATAATAATAACCGATGGTGTAACCAACCCTACTGTTGCAAGGATACCACCTAATATTCCAGCGGCATTAAACCCTGCATAAGTTGCCATATTAATTCCAATAGGTCCAGGTGTTGATTGAGAGACCGCAATCATATTTCCAAGCATTGCTTCATCAAACCATGTGTATTTTCCCGCTAATTCATATAAAAAGGGTAAAGTGGCTAACCCTCCACCAACAGCAAATAACCCAATCTTAAAAAATTCAAAAAATAAAATAACATATGTCATTATGCTTTTTCACCTCTTCCACCTTTAACAACTAATCCTACAATAGCAGCTAAAATCACAATAAATACCGGAGAAATGTTGATGATAAGACCTAAAGAACCTAAAACTCCGATTAAAATCGTGATTATCACAATACTTAAACAAACTTTATCAATCACAGAACCTTTCCATAACTTGATTACAGCATTTAATACCAGAACGCAAACCGTTACACGTATTCCATTAAATGCATGCTGTACGATTTCAAACTCAGCGAAAGACTGTAAAAACGCGGCCAAAATCATAATAATCACTAATGATGGAAAAACAACGCCTGCTGTCGCAACAATTGCACCTAAAACTCCATGATGTTTATAACCGATAAAAGTGGCTGTATTAACCGCAATAACGCCTGGAGTACATTGCCCTACTGCATAGTAATCCATGACTTCCTCTTCGGTTGCCCATTTTTTTGTTTCGACAACCTCTTTTTGTAACATGGGTAACATCGCGTACCCACCACCAAAGGTTAATCCTCCAATTCGACAAAAAGTCCAAAACAAATCTAAATAATCGTGCATGTCTTAACCTCCAAAATCTTGTCATTCTTAACTATTATATCTCAAAATTTCCATATTAAAAGAAAATACTTTTTTCAAATAAAAAAATCTCTATTCTTTGAATAGAGATTTTTTTATTTGAAAATTAAGCATTACGATCCATGAAAGGAACAATTTGTTTTTTACGTGAAACAACACCTGCTAATAAGGCTGTGTTATCGACTAATTCAACATTAAATGCTTTTTCAACGATATCTGTACGATCTCCTAATGTGATAACTTGTGAGTTACTATTTAAGATATCCGTGATAACTGCCACAAATAGATTTAATCCTTTTTGTGCAATAATTGCTTTCATTTGTTCTTCTAACTCTGCTTTACGAGTCATCATATCCTCGATACTAACTGTGTTAATTTGAGCAATCTCAACAGTAGATGTTCCCATTGGGAAGACTTTTGAGTCGATTCCTAATAATTGTTCAGCAGAGTAATCAGATAAATCTGTTCCAGCTTTTAACATTTCAAGTCCATAAACTTCAACATCAAGTCCTGCAATTTCTGCTAACTCACGGCATGCTTTTTCATCTTCTGGAGTACATGTTGGTGATTTGAATAATAATGAATCTGAGATAATCGCACTTGCCATTAATCCAGCCATTGTTGGTTCAATTTCAATTCCATTTTCTTTATACATTTTATAAAGAATTGTTCCCGTACATCCAACAGGTTCCGCACGATAGAATAAAGGTTCAGATGTTTGGAAGTTTGCTAAACGGTGATGATCCACTACCATTTTAATGCGAGCTTTTTCGATTCCATCTGCACTTTGATTAAATTCATTATGGTCCACTAAAATGACTTCGTCATTTTCAGTTACAGCATCAATTAATTTTGGTGCTTCAATTTGGAAGTGATTTAAAATATATTGAGTTTCCTTGTTCACGTCACCTAAACGACAAGCCATTACGTCATGTCCTAATTTTGTTTGTAAGTCTGTCATGACTAAAGTAGATGTAATTGAATCTGTATCTGGGTTTTTATGTCCGAATACTAATGTAGCCATTGATTCATTCCTCCTTCTGCATTTTCACTTCTCTTATTTTACACTAAAACCGTCAAAAACTCATCGCCTTTTACACTAAATTCGTAACTTTTCAATTATATTTTATCAAATTCAGACTAGACTAAAAGTATTGAGGATTCATCTTCATCAAAAAAGGAGGACTAGTTTTGAAAACAACATGGGATTTAACCGCACTATACGAGTCATTTGAAAGTGAGAATTTTTTAAATGACCTCAAAAAAGTTGATGAATTAACCCAATCCTATAATCATTTTGCCAATCAAATTTCAAATTCAACACAAGAGACTAAAACGTTACTACTTCAATATTTAAATTTTCAACAGGAGCTTAACGACTTATTTGGCCGTCTTTTTTCTTATTGCTCGCTCACTTTAAGTACTGATACAACGAATAAATCAGCTTTAAAATATTCTGATGTGCTCAATGAAAAATCAAGCTCCCTTGCGAAAAGTGATACGGTTCTTAATCATTGGATTGGCAATTTAAAAGATCTTGATACTTTACTTAAAACCGATGCTAATCTTGAAGCCCACACCTTTTTCTTTAAAGAATTACAACGCTTCAGTCACTATTTATTAAGTGATAACGAAGAATCTATTATTGCGAAAATGCAAAATACAGGATCAATTGCGTGGGCTAAGCTAAAAGATACCATTACCTCGCAGCTCATAGTTGAGGTTGAATTAAATGGCGAAGTCAAATCAATGCCATTAGCCATGGCAAGAAATCTGGCTCATGACCCTAGTGCCGAAGTCCGAAAAAGTGCTTATGAATGCGAGTTAAAAGCCTATGAAAAAGTAGAAGATTCATTAGCGGCTTGTCTGAGTAACATTAAAGGAGAAGTCATTACAACTGCTACCTTACGAGGATATGAATCCCCTCTTGATGAGACGTTAATAAAATCAAGAATGACTCGCCAAACACTAGATGCCATGCTTGAAGCCATCGAGGAAAGTTTACCTAAATTCCGAGAATTTCTTCGCCTCAAGGCCTCTTTACTTGGACATAAAGGTGGATTACCTTTTTACGATTTATTCGCTCCCGTTTGTGACCAACCTCAAACCTTTGACTACGAAAGAGGAACTGAATTTGTATTAAAACAATTTAGCACGTTCTCTGATACATTAGCCAATTATGCCAAAAAAGCGATTGATGAAGCCTGGATTGATGTTTATCCAAAACAAGGAAAAGTTGGCGGTGCTTTTTGTTCAAATCTTCATTGGATTAAGCAAAGTCGTTTCTTATTAAATTATGGAGATCAATTTAGTGACGTTGTGACGCTTGCTCACGAACTTGGACATGGATTTCACGGCGAATGCTTAACAAAAGAAAGTAGCTTAAATTCAAGTTACCCTATGCCTGTGGCTGAAACAGCTTCAACGTTCTGTGAAACCATTATCAAAAAAGCTGCGATTAAAAATGGAACAGATGATGAAATTTTTAGAATTTTAGAAACTGAATTAACGGACTCAACTCAAATTATTGTCGATATCTATAGTCGATATTTATTTGAAACTGAATTATTTAAAGAACGAGCACAAGGTTCTATTAGTTCAAAAGAATTACAAGACATGATGATTAAAGCACAAAAAGAAGCCTATGGAAATGGCCTCGATTTTGAATCTCTTCATCCTTATATGTGGGCATGCAAACCTCATTATTATGATGCTTCAGCGAATTTCTATAATTTCCCTTATGCGTTTGGTTTACTATTTGCTAAAGGTTTATACGCTAAATATCAAGAAGTTGGAAGTGAGTTTGTAAAATCTTATGAACAGCTTTTATCTATTACTGGTAAAAATTCAGCCGAAGAGATTGCCAGAACCGTAGACATCGATTTAACGAAAAAAGAATTTTGGCAAACCTCTTTAAAACTTATTACAGATGACATTCAAACATTTAAAGAGCTTGCCAAAAAGAAATATCCCACTCTATTATAATTAAGCCGAAGCCCTATTTTTTATAGGGCCTTTTAATTTGTTAATTTTTGGAATAGACTACTTGATTTTTAAACCTCAATGACTGATAATGAATGGGTTATTTGATTTAGTTTTAAAAGGAGAATTCTAATGAGAAGTTATGAGTTTTACAAGTGGAGAATTTGGATTATTTTAGCCTTTTCTTTTGTTCTATCTCTGTTTCATCGAGGTGCAATGGGGGTTATCTCACCTTATTTAAGCTATGATCTAAATGCAACCGCATCGGAAATTAGCCAAATCGCATCGGTTACGTTCTACACTTATGCCCTCATGCAAATTCCTGCTGGCCTGTTACTGGATTACTACGGTTATCGTAAAGTAAGCGGCATCGGAATCTTCATAACAGGAATAGGATCCATCTTATTAGGATTGACGCCTTATTTATCCTTAGCCTTTTTAGGTCGCCTACTAATCGGACTTGGAACCTCTGTTATTTTTATCTCTGTTTTAAAAGCACAATCCATTTGGTTTTCAAAAAACGACTTTGTCAAAGTATCAGGATTCCTTTCTTTCATTGGCAATGCTGGTGGATTATCCGCTACCTTTCCGCTTTCGATATTAATTGGTTTGATAGGATGGCGATTTTCTATGATTGGGACAGGAATTTTATGCCTCATGATTTCCATTCTAATCTACTTCTTTGTTTCTAATTCCCCAACCAATTACGGATATGCACCACTAGGTTCACAGCCAGGACAAACCAAACTGGAACTTAAGGAGGCGATTTTATCAACTTTTAAAAATAAAGCGATTTGGCGTAACTTTTTCTCATTATTTACACTGGTTGGATGTACCACTGCTTTAAGTGGTGTTTGGGGAATTAATTATTTAACAACCGTCTATCACATTAATTCAACTCACGCTTCCTTTTATATTTCCTTTATTTTACTAGGTCTGATCATAGGCTCTCTTTTTATTTCTAAATTGTTAATATTATTTAAAGGAAATATCCCAGTTTGTCAACGTTTCTGTTGTCTGGGAATCTCGCTCATTTGGTTTTATTTTTTATTTTGGGTAAATGGTAACCCGCCTCTTTGGATTCTTCCTTTTTTATTTTTTTCAATGGGATTTTTGGCGACCTCTCACATCTTATCCTTTACCGATATTACCTCTTATTGCGATTCAAAACATAGTGGTTTAGCCAGTAGCGTCATCAATGCTGGTGAATTTATTGCTAGTTCCCTTGTGACACAATTTATTGGGTTCACACTAGACTTTAACTTTAATGGAAGTATCGTTAATAATATTCGTCATTATAGCGCTGAACAATTTAAATTAAGTTTTAATATCTTTTTTATTATTTCCTTAATGGGGATCTTAACGAGTTTTATCGGTTATAAAAAAGGGGGAAAACTAAGTCTCTTCTTAAAATTCAAACATAAAAAAGTCGTCTAGAATTAGACGACTTTTTTTATATATTTGTTTCTAACCAGTTATAGATATCTTCATAAACTTCTAACTTATTTTTTTCATTTAAGATTTCATGAAGCATCTGTGGATATAATTTTATCTGAACATTGATTAGCTGTGCTTTTTGCATTGCATGAAATGCTTTTTTTACCATTTTACCTTCTTCACCTACAGGATCATCCTCACCCGAGATAAATAAAACAGGTAAATCATGTGGCATTTTTTCAATGTTTTTATCATCTGTTATATACAATAATCCCGTAAATAAATCATAAAATCCGGCATTGGTAAAAATAAATCCGCAACTCGAATCGGCGACGAATTCACGTACGACTTCTTCATCATAACAAATCCAGTCACTAGCCGTTTTAGCATTGGGAAGATTACGATTAAATGTTCCATAAGATAACTGATTAATTAATTTATTTCGATGTTTAGATCCTTGGTATCGTTTTGCTAGGCGTGATACAAATTGGCCTATCTTAAGCAAAAATTTCGGATTATGTGCCGTCCCAGATAAAATCAATCCATTAATCGTTTCACCATAATCAATCGCATAATGTCTTGCGAGAAAAGATCCCATACTATGTCCAAGCATGACAATTGGCAATTCTGGATTGTGAGCATGAATTAAATCATTAATACTCTTTAAGTCATCCACCATCATCTGCCATCCATCTTCCTCTCCAAAGTAACCATAGTCCTCTGGTGATGAAACAGATTTACCATGACCTCGATGATCATTCGCATAAACGATGTATCCTTTATCTGTTAAATAATTAATAAATGCTTCATAACGACCGGCGTGTTCGCATGAGCCATGTACGAGTTGAATCACTCCACGTGTTCGAATATCTGCATGTGGTTCATAAATATAGAGTTCTATATCCTGACCATCTACCATTTGAACTTTCAAGAAATGTGGCCCCTTTCATCTTTCATATCTATACTGTACCATATTTCTTGACGTATTCCAACTACTTAAGACGTTCATAATAGATGAATCAATTGTTTTATACCCTTTTCATACACTTTATTTAAAAAATTGATGATCTCCCACCACAATTTCATATGGATTAAAACGTTGTCCTTTAAACGTTAAATAGGTTTCAATCACACCAAAATCATCAACTGTTGCAATTCCAATTATGCGTTGCGAAGCCACTAAATCGTAAGTTCCATTCCCTAGTGGAGTAATGATCGGTGCCAATCCCCCGAGCGGTAATACCTCGCCTTTAATCGTTCCCTTAACGCTTCCATCCGGATTGTAGTACTTAGATAATAATTGTAAATCTTTTTTAGATACATCCAATCTAAACGTTTGATTAAACCCATTGGTTAATTCGATTTTAAATCCGTCTTGGAACGTCACTTGCCATTGAGTTTCTTCATTAAATTTTTCATAATCAAACAATTGAATAGGCGTTTTTTCTCTAAAACTATATAAATAATAATAGTTAATATTGCCACTTCCACCAGAACTAACCGATACATAGACATCCTCAATAAAATCTTGATTAAAATCCCCGACAAAAAGCATTCCCCCATATCCTCCTTTTAATGGTAAAACTTGTGTGATTGTTTCATTCGTAATCCCATCTACAATAAAAAGTGTCAAATCCTCTTGATAAATCGCATCTGGACTTGATTTACTTCCTGCTAAATAAATAAAATCATCAACTTGATCACCTGTTACATCTCCAAGCTTCATATCGAAGATATAGGGGGTCTGTACTTCTATATACGCCTCAATAGCTGGAGGAGTCATCGTATCCATAAACATCCAAATCTTCTCCTTTCATCATTTATACGGTTAGTATGAGTTAGAATCGGGAATTTATGAGCAAGGATGAATATATTTACAATATATTTTTCTTTAAAAAAGAGACTAGATTTAATATCTAGTCTCTTTTGCATTTAAAATAAAGTTAATTGATTGCTTGGCGGTTGCGTTGCTGCTTTAGCTGGTTTATCATTTCCAAGCTCCATATCTCCAAAAACATTCATTAATTGTAATTTTTCAATTAAGGCTTTAGAAACTTTTCCACGTTGTTGGACTTCTTTTATGGTTACAAACGGCGCTTCTTCCCTTGCAGCCACAATTTGTCTTGCCACGTTTTCTCCTAAACCATCTAATGCCGTAAATGGCGGAATGAGTGATTTTCCATCCTCAGAAATTTTAAAATCTACGGCATTTGATTCTTCGATATTGAAGTTTTGGAAGTAGAAACCACGCTCTGTCATCTCCAATGCAATCTCTAAAATGGTCACTAAGTTTTTCTCTTTTGGTGTTGCGTCAAACCCTTTTTCTTCAATTTCATCTAAACGTTTACGAATGGCATCAGGTCCTTTAATCATGGTTTCCATTTCAAAAACATCTGCACGTTTTGAGAAATAAGCACAGTAATAATAAATAGGATGATGAACTTTAAACCACGCGATACGAATGGCCATTAAAACGTAAGCTGTCGCGTGGGCTTTTGGGAACATGTACTTAATTTGACCACATGACCAAATATACCATTCTGGAATCTTATGCTTACGCATCTCTTCTTCAAATTCTTTCCATCCATCTGGATTTTTACTCGCTAATCCTTTACGAACAAACTCCATGATTTTAAACGCTAAGGCAGGTTCAAGTCCACCATACATTAAGTAAACCATGATATCATCACGACATCCGATAACATTTTTGAATTCAACTTTTCCAAACTTATCATATTTTCCGGAAACTAAATCTGCCGCATTATTTAACCAAACGTCAGTTCCATGTGATAGCCCTGAAATTTTAACTAATTCGGCAAATGTCTTCGGTTTGGTATCTTCTAACATATTACGAACAAACGGTGTCCCAAATTCAGGAACCCCATAAGAACCCGTTGTCGAACGAATTTGTTCTGGCGTTACCCCTAATGATTCTGTTGAATAGAATAATTTATAAACTTCAGGATCATCCGTTGGAATATCTTTTGGATCAATACCTGAGATATCTTGTAAATAACGAATAACCGTCGGATCATCGTGCCCTAGAATATCGAGTTTTAATAAATTATCATGAATTGAGTGGAAGTCGAAATGTGTGGTTCTCCATTCTGCTGTTGGATCATCAGCTGGATATTGAATCGGTGTCACATCATAGATATCCATATAGTTAGGAACAACAATAATCCCACCCGGATGCTGTCCTGATGTACGACGAACCCCTTCACATCCTTTAGCCATTCGTTCAATTTCAGCCGTTCGCATTTCACGATTGGTATCTTCAAGGAACCCTTTAACATAACCAAAGGCTGTTTTTTCAGCAACGGTACCAATCGTTCCAGCACGGAACGCAAAGTCATCACCAAACACTTCACGACAATATAAATGGGCAACTGGCTGATATTCACCAGAGAAATTTAAATCGATATCAGGTACTTTATCTCCTTTAAATCCAAGGAAGGTTTCAAACGGGATATCATGTCCATCTTTTCGCATCTTAGTGCCACAATGTGGACAAGTTGCATCTGGTAAATCAAAACCAGATTCAGCATTTGCTAAAATGTCTTGGAATGCTTCTTCCTCTGGTCGGATTCCATAGCGTTGTTTCTCCTCTTCGTTCATTTTAAAAGCCGCAAATAAACAGTTTGGACAACGGTAATGCGGTGATAGCGGATTAACCTCTGTGATATCTGTCAAAGTTGCAACAAAAGACGATCCAACCGAACCACGTGATCCTACTAGATAACCATCATCCAATGATTTTTTTACAAGCATGTGCGAGATATAATAAATAACGGCAAATCCATTTCCGATAATACTATTTAACTCTTTAATTAAACGATCAAGCACATATTGAGGTAATTCTTCCCCATACCACTCATGTGCTCTTTCATAACACATTTCAGTTAAACGGTCCTTGATACTTGGAATCCCTTTATCTTTTAAGAAATCATCAGCAGGCGTGAACAATTCATCTTTAATCGCTTTTATCATTTCACAAGAATCAGCAATTGCATTTGGATTAGTGACAATGATTTCTTTTTGTTTCGCCTCATCTAAAAAACTAAAATCATGGTACATTTCATCTGTTGTTCTAAAATGCATACTTGGAATTTCTTTAATATCTGGATGATTTAGAGGATGGCGTCCTCCCCCAATCATTGGTGTGCGCGTATAAATTTGACGATAAAGTTTATCTTCACGATTTAAATGGTGAACATCTCCGGTTGCGCACACTGGAATATTTAACTCTTCACCCACTTTTATAATCGTTTTAATCGTCTCGATAATGGACTGAGCCATCTCTTTTGAGTTTTGATCAATGAGATGTGAATAAACTTCGGGTGGCTGTACTTCTAAATAATCATAAAATTTCGCCTTTTCTTGTAAGTCTTCATATGGCTTATTTAATGCACTTTCCCAGACCTCACCATTTACACAACTACTACCAATTAACAATCCTTCTCGATGAGCTTGTAAATAACTTCTTCGAATACGTGGCTGTCCATATAAATCGCACGTCATCGATTGCGACACAACTTTGAATAAATTTTTAAATCCAACTTGGTTTTGCGCCAAAATCGTCACATGTGTTGTTCGATCAAGTTTAAACGAGGTTTCTTTATCGACTAACTGATTGACTTCATCATGCGTTTTAATGTCTAATTTTAAAATATCACGAAGCATTAGAATAAATGCCTGACCCGTTGCACGCGCATCGTAAATGGCACGGTGATGTTGGGTTAAATCAACTTTAAAGAATTTTGATAAAGCTTTTAAGTTAAATCGCTTCATCTTACGTTTAAATTTTTCATCAATGGTCGCATCTGTTGCATAGTTCCAATACACTCCATATTGATGGTGATAAAGGACACGCGCTAAAGCTAAGGTATCCAGAACAGGATTGTCACAAACTCCTAAATTAAAACGTTTATATGTTTGCTCTAAATGTCCCATGTCGAATGCCGCATTATGAGCGACTAAAATACAATCTTCCGACCATTCTTTAAAGCGTTTCATGACATCCTCAAGCTCCGGAGCATTATCAACATCACTTTGTAATATATGCGTTAATTCGATCGTTTTTAAAGATAATTTTCGATGTGGATTAGCAAAGTCAGAAAACTCATCAATAATCGTTCCATTTTTAATTTTGACAGCTGCAATTTCGATAATCACATCATAGTTCGTTGAGAACCCAGTCGTTTCGACATCATAAACAACATACGTGGCATCATTTAACGGAATCGATTTCTCATTCCAAGCTAATAAGGGTTCATCTTCAACTAAATATCCTTCCACTCCATAGATAATTTTAATATCATTTTTTTTCGCGGCATGATAGGCATCTGGAATGGCTTGAACGACTCCATGATCCGTTAAGGCAATCGCTTTATGACCCCATTTCGCAGCTTGTTTAATATAATCACCAATATCTGTTACGCCGTCCATGGCACTCATCTTAGAGTGAACGTGTAATTCAACACGCTTTTCACCCTCCGGCGCCAAATCTTTTCTCGGCTCTGTTTTGGCATCAATGACATTCACCGCATTTACCATCATTGATAACTCTTTTGAGAACGTATCAAATTGAATTTTCCCACTGACACGAACCCAGTTACCTTTTGCTAAAAGTTTAGGTACCATTTTCTTTGTTTCAGCTGACTTGGCAAACATTTTAATATAAATGGAATCGGTATAATCCGTAAACTTCGCCGTCACGAGTAACATTTCACCATTTCGAATGTCGCGTGATTCTGCATCAAAAATATAACCTTCTAAAATACAGCGACTCATTTCATCGTCAATTTCTTTACAACTCATCGGATTTCCATTAATTGGACCACCGATTGAAGTATCTGTCACTTCAGGTTCTTTACGACTATAACCTCCACGGCTTCCACTATAGCTTTCACTTCGATAGCTTGGTTTAGGCTGTTCCACTGGTGGGGCTTCCACTGGTTTAGGTACTTCAACAATTTGTGGCATCGTCGTTTCTCGTTCTGCTAATATATCAGCGTCTGACTTGGCATTAGCAGAGTAAACAGGTTTTACTGTCTGTAATCCAAATCCAAAACGCTCATACGCCTTTAAAATGTTATTGGCATACTTTTGTTCAATTTCGTTATAATAATGCTCATCTTTCACTTCAATGTGTAACTCATTTGTCTGAACCTTAACTGAAAAGCTTTCTAAACAACGAATTAATAAATCTTGACGACTTAAATATTCAATCATAAGTGGCCAATATTCTAATATTTGTTCTTCAGTCGGCTGACTTAAATATCTAATTAAAAAAGAAGCTTGATTTATCGTTTGAATTTTACTAAACGTTTGATCAAAACGGGAATAAAATTCATAAAAAGCTGCTGGAACTAAGGGTGTATCAAATACTAAGTGAAAAATCAGTTCTTGGTTTTTTCGTAGGGCATCCACCTTTTCAATCATCTTTTGCTCAAATAAAAAAAGCTGATGATCAGGATATTGAATTTGTTCTAGCAAAATTTCCATTTGTTTTTGCATGGGTTTCCCCCCTTTTAAATCATTACTTTCAATTTATCTTATAAATTGCAACTTATTCATTTTATCATTTTTTCTAACTATTTTCACTAAAAAAATCGTTATGTCGAATGGCCTTAACCGCTTACTAACTCCTATAATTTCTGCCATTACTTCATTATTATACCTAAGAATATAAAAAGCCCTCTCAAATTCTTTTGAGAGGGTTTCTAACTAAGCTAATGTTTCATATTTTTCTTTAACGAATGTCATTAAGTCAGCCACTGCTACTTCAGCAACTTCACCTGTTTGACGGACTTTAACTTCAACAATTCCATCAGCGATTCCACGGCCAACCGTAATACGAATTGGTAACCCAATTAAATCAGCATCGGAGAATTTAACCCCTGCACGCTCTTTACGATCGTCTAATAAAACCTCAAATCCAGCTGCTTTTAATTCAGCATAGATATTTTCTGCTGCTTCTAATTGATCCGCTTTTTTCACATCAACTGGAACAACATGAATATCAAATGGAGCAATTCCTTTTGGCCAGATCATTCCATTTTCATCATTGTTTTGTTCAATAACCGCCATCATCACACGGCTAACTCCAATTCCATAGCATCCCATGATAATTGGTTGTTTCTTTTGATTTTCATCTAAGAATACCGCATTCATTGGTTCTGAGTATTTTGTTCCTAATTTGAACACATGTCCAACTTCAATTCCTTTAGCATGTGCCACAACGCCTACACCATCAGGAGATGGAGCTCCCACCTCTAAATCAGCAACTTCAATATTAGCTGCAAACGAACCTGTTGTTGAATAAACAATAGTATCTTCACCAACTTCAGCTAATGCCATGAACTCAGCAGATTGAGATCCGCCAATTTGTCCACTATCAGCTTCTACCATACGGAAGTTTAATCCACAACGAGTAAAAATATTTGTATAAGCTTTAACAAAGTTGTTATAAGCTTCATCTAGAGATTCTTGTGTGGCATGGAAAGAGTAGGCATCCTTCATAATAAACTCGCGACCACGCATTAATCCAAAACGAGGACGTGCTTCATCACGAAACTTCGTTTGAATTTGATAAACTGTTAATGGTAATTTTTTATATGAATTTAAGAAATCTCGAACTACATGAGTAATAACTTCTTCATGTGTTGGACCTAATGCAAATTCACGATTATTACGATCTGTTAATCGCATTAACTCTGAACCATAGACATCCCAGCGTCCTGATTCATCCCATAATTCTTTTGGTTGTAACGCTGGCATTAATAATTCATTTCCGCCAATGGCATCTAATTCGTCACGAACGATTCCTTCAACATTATTTAAAACACGCTTTGCAAGTGGTAAATAAGTATATACTCCCGCTGCTACTTGTTTAATAAATCCAGCGCGAAGTAAAAATTGATGAGAACGAATTTCTGCATCACTAGGAACTTCACGTAATGTTGGAATAAACATCATCGATTGTTTCATTGTTTGTCCTCCTAAAGAATGCGACATTTACCATAATTAATAGTAAAATTCGACATACATATACTTTCAATGTTTCATTATCGCATCTTTTACCCTTCATTTCAAGTTAGTTTTTCGAGTTCTTACTTAAATAAACGAAGAACATCATTAAAACTAACAAAAACAAATAATCCTAAGAATAAAATTAATCCAGCTGCATGAATATATCCTTCTACCTTACGATCAACCGGACGTCCAATAACGGCTTCGATTAAAACAAATAAAATACGTCCACCATCAAGCGCAGGTAATGGCAGTAAATTCATAATCCCAATGTTAACACTTAGGAAACTAATCCAAATAACAAATGAGGTTAATCCATATGTGACCACTTGAGACGTCATCGTATAAATTCCAATGGGCCCTGCTAAATCACTAACCCCTGCTTCTTTTGTCACGAATAACATTTTAAACGTTTCAAAGATTTGCATAAAAGCATTTTTCGTTTGTAGCGCAGAATATTTAATCGCATAACCAAGTGAATGTTCACTGCGAAGTGGATGTTCATAATCAACCCCAATTCCAATTTTTGGTGTTCCATCTACAAGATTAGGAGTAATCACTAATTGTTTTGTTTGATTATTTCGTTCAATCACAACGGTTGTTTCCTCTGTTGTCGAATCAATGGCATTAATTAAGTCGTCCCATGACTCAACTTTTTGTCCATTATACTCAATAATTTGATCGCCTACTTGTAATCCTGCCACTTGTGCCGGGGAGTCATCTACTATCGTTCCTAACCTATTAGAATAAATCGTTTCTCCATTGACGAGTCCTACCATAAATAATAAAACAATCGCTAAAATAAAGTTCATTGTTGCTCCCGCTGCCATTGTCGCAAAACGAGCCCATTTAGATTTTGACTCTAAACAACGATCGTATGGCGCAATTTGCTGGGATCCCTTATCAAATACGTAAAAAGCATCATGATCAACTTGATAATGATAAACGTGTTGTTGTTCTGTTTCAATGCTAATCGTTAAGGCTTTATACAAATCAATCTCTGTAATCGTTCCAACTACTAAATCGGTTCTTAATTCCGGATTTAGATAAATTTTTTCAACACAAGCATTTTTTCCAAGTAATAATCCAACTTTTTGTCCCACTTTGACCATTTCTTTTTCGGCTTCTTCCCCAGCCATAGCCACATAACCACCGAGTGGAATAGCACGAATTGAATAAGTCGTTTCTCCCTTTTTCTTGCTCCATACGGCTGGTCCCATACCAATTGAAAACTCATGACATAAAATTCCGACCTTCTTAGCTACAATAAAATGCCCAAGTTCATGAACTAAAATAATAACACCTAGTGCGATAATAAAACTTAAAATTCCTAACATTTATTCACCCTCTATTATTCATATTTTGCTAGAATATCTCGTCTAACCTCTTGATCTAATTGTAAGATTTGTTCAAGTGATGGGTGGTCAATCTTTTGATGTTTGTTTAAGGCCTCCGCAACCACTGTCTCAATTTCTAAGAAGCTAATTTTATTTCGTAAAAACAAATCAACAGCTGCTTCATTTGCGGCATTTAAAACAGTCGGACAGCTCCCCCCTTGCATCCCCGCCTCATATGCCATTTTTAAACATGGGAAACGTTCAAAATCCATTGGCTTAAATTCCAATGTTCCAACTTCTGCTAAATTTAAAGACTTCCCTTGTTTTAAATCCATACGCTCTGGATAGCCCATCGCAAATTGAATCGGAATTCTCATATCAGGCGTTCCTAAATGCGCAATAATACTCGTATCCTCAAATTCAACCATTGAATGGATAATACTTTGGCGATGTAAAATCGTTTCAATTCGTTCATATGGCATGTCAAACAGCCAATGCGCTTCAATGACTTCTAGCCCTTTATTCATCATCGTCGCCGAATCAATCGTAATTTTAGCTCCCATTGACCAGTTAGGATGATTTAAGGCCTGCTCAAGTGTCACTTCTTTTAACATTTCACGGGTATAATCTCTAAACGATCCACCACTGGCTGTAATAATTAGCTTCTTAATCGCCTTAGCATCTTCACCTTGTAAACATTGATAAATAGCTGAATGCTCACTATCCACAGGCAACAGTTTAACACCATGCTGCTTCGCTTTTTCCATCACCAGATGTCCTGCTGTGACTAAGGTTTCTTTATTTGCAATTCCAATATTGCGCCCCATTTCAATCGCTTTTAATGTCGGAAGTAATCCAACAGACCCCATGACTGCTGTGACAACAAAATCCTCACCACCTAAATCGGTTTGATAAGTTGCCACACTTTCAAGTCCCTGTGCTCCATACCCAAATTCAACGTTTGGATATAACGCCTCTAAAGTCATTACTGACTCTTCCTCCATGACTGAAACATAAGCAGGTTGAAACTCCTCAATAATCTGCTTCGTTAATTCGATATTACGTCCTGATGAAAAAGCAATCAAACGAAACGCCTCAGGATGCATGCGAATGACATCTAATGTTTGTGTTCCGATAGAACCTGTTGCTCCTAATAAATAAATATTTTTCATCTAAATCACCACATTCATGACATTAATTAAAATATATAAAGCTAATGACGCGTATAAATGGCTATCAAATCGATCTAAAACGCCACCATGTCCTGGGAATAATGTTCCAAAATCCTTGATTCCATACTCACGTTTCATTGAAGAGGCTACTAAATCTCCAAATTGGGCGACAGCTGCCACAACTAAACTCATCATGGCTAAAACGATAACATGATCTGAAACGCCCGTTATCACTCCAAAAATGCTTCCAACTAAAACACCAAGGATCGTTCCACCAACTGATCCTTCCACTGTTTTATTTGGACTAATTAATGGGGCTAATTTACGTTTACCTAATTTTCGTCCTACAAAATAAGCACCAGAATCGGTTACGGCCACTACGATAATCATAAATAAAAATAAATTTAACCCAAGTGAGCGTAAGAAAATCATAGAATGAAAAGTAGATCCGATATAAAAGATTGTTAACAAATAGTATCCGGCATCATTAACTGTAAATTGCTTTCTCGTAACAACTGCAAGTAATAAAATAAACAAAAATAATGCCATGGTTCCCAGTCCAAAAACAAGTGTCCCTGTAAAACTCAATGTTCTAAAATCAAATGAACTAAACACAATCATTAAGATTGCAATCATCGTAAATACTTTAATCTCTAGTGGTGTCTTAGAAATTGTTTCTCTCATATCAATCATTTCTTGAGAGGCAACTAGAGCAAGTAATACCCCTAAAATAATAAAAGGTAATCTCCCATAAATCAAAATGGGTAATCCTATTGCAATGATGACAATAGCTGTCAATACGCGTTGCTTCATTTTTTACTCTCCTTTATTTGGTTTCAGTTAATCCACCAAAACGTCGATTACGTTTTTGATAGTCGTAAATGGCTTCATACAATTGATTTTCTTTAAAATCTGGCCATGCCACAGAGGTAAAAAATAACTCTGCATAAGCTAACTGCCATAATAAATAATTACTAATGCGTTGCTCTCCACTCGTCCGAATCATTAAATCAAGAGGAGGCAAATCGTGCGTCATTAAATGATTTTCAATAACATCTTCAGTAATTTCTTCAACCTTTAGTTCTCCAGCCTTCACTTCTTTAGCGATTTGTTGAACAGCTTGTTTAATTTCATCCTGAGAACCATAATTAAGTGCAATAGTTAATGTCATCGTTTGATTATCTTTTGTTTGGTGTGATAATTCCCTAATTTTCTCTTGTAATTCAGTCGGTAAGTCTTCAGTATTCCCAATGACCTTTAATCTAATATCATTTTCGATTAATTCTGGTGCAAACTCATCAAAGAATTTTAACGGAAGTTTCATTAAAAATTTAACTTCTTCTTCAGGGCGTTTCCAATTTTCAGTTGAAAAAGCATAGACCGTCAATGCTTTTACACCAAGTTTCCCACATAACTTTGTTATTTCTCGGACATTCATCGCGCCTTCTTGATGACCGGCTGTTCTTGGTAATCCTCTTTTTTTAGCCCATCTTCCATTGCCATCTAAAATGATCGCTATATGTTGAGGTAGAGGAGCTTTTAAAATCTGCTCTTTACTTACCTGTGTCTTCGTTTTCTTTTTAAAGAACATTCAAGAAACCGCCTTTCATAAAATTAACCTATCCTGTATATTTTAATATACTTACCATCTTTTTTCCACAGACAAAGTAGGTTTTATACAAATTATCTCAATGTCTTTAATATTTTTATTAACCTTCTGCATCATTATGAACCTAATTTTATGAAATAATCTGATTTTTAATCTTGTTATTATCATGCTCAAAAGATTAAGCCTTTATCAAAAGAATCCCCCTATTGTCCTAAAGACACGTAGGGGGATTCTCTTTTATCTTTATTGAAAATCATTCTAAAATATTATCTCATCTTGATTGAATTATGATGAGTGATTATTTGTCAGCCACTTACGTCTCACCTTTGTCTTAATACGCGAAATTTCAAGTTTAGTAATCGCATCTAGTTCTTGAGCCATCTCGACGTCTTTTTTCTGATTCTTTAGTGACCCTTTTAACTTAATAAAGCAATCTTGATTTTTTTTCAAATAAATCACAGCCTTTTAAAGCTTTGATTTATTATATCGCTACTAATCCTCTTGGCCAAATCCATATCGTAAGGCATTATTTTTAACGCGTGTTTCAACTGCTTGTGCAGCACGTTTAGCATCACCTACAAATTCAGAACCAAATTCAACCTCCATACGTGTGGTTAATTTGCTTCTATTATTCGATTGTGAATGTTTACCTTTTTTATGATTTTTTGACATATTTTTGCCTCCTCATTAATATTTTAGAATGATACCATTAATATGTCTTTAATTGTCGATATTTATACATATCGAAATCCTTCATTTGAATTTAAAATCCATTCATAAACATTAATTTGTCTGACTCCAACTAAATACATCTCATTATGAAATGGTATCAAATAAGTACCAAGCCATGATGTTTTTAATCGCTGACACGTTTTATTAGATGGGATATTTTCAGGTAAACAACTAATATAAACATATGTCATTCCATGTAATAAGGCAATTTTTTTTATAATTAGACAAGCTTTTGCTGCATAATGATGCCCTTGATAGGGTGGATAAATTTCATAACCAATATTTCCTCCATAAAACGTCATTTCATTATGTCCAATCCTAATATCTATTTTTCCTATTTCAACTGATGTTAAATGTTTTTTTATTTTAAAGTGGTATGCTGGCACATGAAAAGGTTCTAAATTTGCTGGTACTTTTTTTTCTAATATCAAATCAATCTCACCATCTGTTAAATACCCAACCTCAGCGAACCTAAACATTTTTCTCCCTCCTCCTGAGGTATTTAAAAACCTACCTTACATCTTACGTATGATGTCCTATAAAAATGAAAAAAAAGACAAGATTCCTTGCCTTTTTGATAAATTATTCATCTAGAAGTCTCTATGTAATTAAATAAAAAAGCCACCCAAAAAGAGTGGCTTAAAAATTAGATTGACATGATATCTTTTTCTTTTTCGTCTGCAGTTGCATCAACTTCTTTGATTTTTTTATCTGTTAATTTTTGTACATCTTCAGTGTAACCTTTTAATGCATCTTCAGTAATTTCACCATTTTTTTGTAATTTTTTTAATTCATCATTTGCATCACGACGAACATTACGGATTGCAACCTTCGCATCTTCTGCAAATCCTTTAACTTTTTTCGCTAATTCACGACGACGTTCTTCTGTTAAAGCTGGAACATTTAAACGAATGACTTCCCCATCGTTGTTTGGAGTTAACCCGATGTTTGCTTCATTGATTGCACGTTCAATTGCTTGTAACATTGATTTGTCGTATGGTTTTACCACTAATTGACGAGGTTCTGGTACTGTTACTTGTGCCATTTGATTAATTGGTGAAGGCATTCCATAGTAATCAACTTGAATATTATCTAATAAAGCTCCACTAGCACGTCCAGTACGTAATACTGAAAATTCACGTTTTAAAGAATCAATTGCTTTGCTCATACGAGCTTCTGCGTTACTTAATACATTTTTAGGCATTTTTATCTCCCCTTTACAATAGTTCCAATTTTTTCACCTGCAACTGCTTTTTTAATATTCCCAGATTCATTCATATTAAACACTAATAATTCAATATTATTATCCATACATAAAGAAGCTGCAGTTGAGTCCATGACTTGTAAACCTTTATTTAATACTTCTAAATATGATAGTTCGTCATATTTAGTGGCATTAACATTTTTACGTGGGTCATCGTTATAAACTCCATCAACACCGTTTTTAGCCATTAAAATAGCATCAGCATTGATTTCAGCTGCACGTAAGGCAGCCGTTGTATCAGTTGAGAAATAAGGATTTCCAGTTCCTCCACCAAAAATAACAATACGACCTTTTTCAAGATGACGAATCGCACGACGACGAATATATGGTTCAGCAATTTGATTCATATGAATTGAGGTTTGTGTTCTTGTTTGAACTCCACATCCTTCAAGTGCATTTTGAAGAGCTAAGGCATTCATGACAGTTGCTAACATTCCCATATAGTCTGCACTAGAGCGCTCCATTCCCATTTCACTCGCCGTTTTACCACGCCAAATGTTTCCACCACCAACAATGATAGCGATTTCCACACCTGTTTCATATGCACTTTTAATTTCTAAAGCAATTTTCTGTACTGTTTCAGCATCGATACCAAAACCTTTTCCTCCAGCTAATGCTTCTCCACTAAGCTTTAGCACAACACGTTTATACGAAGTCATTAAGGCACCCACTTTCTCATCCATTTATATCCAAAGCAAGGGACACAGTGATGTGTCCCTTAATTAAAATAAGTTGTTATGCGCGAACTTGGCTCATTACTTCTTCTGCGAAGTTAGTAACCACTTTCTCGATTCCTTCTCCAACTTCTAAACGAACGAATAATTTGATAGTTGATCCGTTGTTTGCAGCCCATTTAGCAACTGTTAAATCTCCATCTTTAACGAATGGTTGTTCTAACATACAAACGTCTGCTAAGAATTTGCGGATACGACCTTCAACCATTTTTTCAACGATGTTA
>OLNJ01000156.1_pt1 | contig 65417 bp, 62 predicted proteins | sample 1672191 | NCBI WGS metagenome assembly OLNJ01 (sample SAMEA3136657, study PRJEB25190) | human gut metagenome | biome: human gut; feature: human-associated habitat; material: faeces | place: Austria | collected 2013
AAAGCCCCGCAATCACAAAGATACTGCCTGTATTCTTCAGCCTAAGGAGTTTTTTTCAAATGAATTCCCTCTTTTGTTTTCTTCATGCTGCTCATTTACATCCTCTAAATTCTAATTTCCCAATTTTATCATAGCACATTTTCATGCAACCTTCAATATAGAAAAAGCAGCCACCACTACAGTGACTGCTTTTCTCAATTATCGAAAAAATCCATCCGCATAGGTTCCGGCACACCTTCGTGAGCATCCTGCTGTCCAATCCCAATATCGGCGTGGCAACGGTAGCCGCAGAAGCCGGACACGCGCAGCCCAGTACGACCCTTGCAATCTACACGCAGGTCTATGACAAGCGGCGCAAAGAGATTCGCAGCCAGATGAGCAAGGAACTGTATGAATGAGCAAAAAAGAAGCACGAAGGCCGAAACCTTCGTGCTTTGTGGTGGGCCAGGCAGGACTTGAACCCGCGACCAAGCGGTTATGAGCCGCCAGCTCTGACCAACTGAGCTACTGGCCCGCAAACGCGGCGCGCTGCCGCGTGTGGACTGACTATAAGTATACCAAAAAAATCCGGAAATGCAAAGCCCTTCGGGCGAATTTATTTCGTGCGGCGGGCGTCGAGCTTGCCCAGCATGAACTCATCGAGCATCTCGGGCTGGAACAGCGGCTCCTTGTAGCCGAAGGCCTCCCGGATGAAGATGAGAGTCACGACGGTCTGACGGCCCGGGTCCAGCCGGAGGGTGTAGAGGGTGTCCAGCGGCTGCTGGGTGGGCTGGTGGAGGGTCAGGTGAAGGGTGAAGCCGCCGTCGTTCTCCCGGCGGCACTCGTAGGCGAAAAGGTCGTCGGGGCTGTGCTGGTCGAGCCGGTCGAAGCAGTCGTCCAGCGGCAGGTCGGTGCGGAACTCGGAAAGGCCGCTGGGGCCGTACTGGCTGCGGCGGCCCTTGTCCTGCTTTGCCAGCAGGAAGACGATGAAGCCGAGGATGGCGGCCAGAAGCAGGATGGAAAAAACAGCGTTCATGGATGTCCTCCGATGGAATTTGAATCATGTTTTCCTTATTGTAACACAACCCGCCCCAAATTGTGTTATAATATTTGAAAAATTCCAAAAACTGATGGGGAGCCTGCGCCCTTTCTGCGGGCGGGAGGGACGATATGAAACTCAGATTCACGCGCAAGACATGGTATTTCCTGCTGCTGGCCTCGGCCGCAGCCTCCATGCTCAACGGCTTTGCCGTCCTGAGCGGGAACAGCTTCGGACTCATCGAGCAGGTCGCATTTGCGATGGCGGGCATCTCGGCCCTCTTCCTCGCCGCCGAGAAAGGCTCGGCGGGCTGGGAGAAGCGGAACTTCACCGGTGTGTTCGTTCTGCTGATGGTCAGCTACATGGTCAACGGCTGGGCAGGCTACCTCTGCTCGGCGCTGGCGTGGCCGCTGCTGCTGAGCACCGAGTACAAGCGGGGGATGGCCGTCCAGCGTCAGCTCCAGCTGGTGGGTGCGGCGGAGGCCCTCCACCTGCTCTTCCTGCTGATGGCGAAGTATGGCGGCATGGCCGCGCTGGGCTTCTGGACGAATCTGCTCTGGGTGCTGCTGGCCTGCGCCCGGGGCTGGGCAGCACTGAGCCTCTACAAGATGCAGGAGGATGCATGACGCAGCGGCGGAGAAAGCGCCGCAGCCGCTTCGGGCGGCGGGCCTTTCTGGCGGGGGCAGGCTGTGCCGTGCTGGCCGGCGCAGGGCTGATGCTGCGCCGGGGGCAGACCGTCTCGGCCCTGTCGGTGCCTGCCCCGGAGGCAGAGCCGAACGCTGCTCTGCCTGCAGGGGAGTGGCGGGCTGTCTGGGTGAGCTATCTGGAATGGGCCGGGATGGATTTTTCCTCGGAAGAAGCCTTCCGGGCCGGGGCGGCGGCCCTGATGGACAACTGCCTGTCCATCGGGCTGAACACCGTCATCGTGCAGGTGCGGCCCTTCGGGGATGCCCTCTACCGCAGCAGACTCTTCCCGTGGAGCCATGTCTGCACCGGGGAGCAGGGGAAAGACCCCGGCTTCGACCCGCTGGACGTCCTCATCACCGAGGCCCACAGCCGGGGGCTTTCGCTGGAAGCGTGGGTCAACCCCTACCGTCTCCGTTCCTCGGCGAAGATGCCCGCCGTGCTGGCCGAAAGCAGCCTCGCCAACACCCATCCCGAGTGGGTCTGCGCTGTGGGCGAGGGGCTGTACCTGAACCCGGCCCTCCCCGAGGCGGCGGACTATGTGGTGCAGGGCGTGGCCGAGCTGGTGCAGAACTATGCCGTGGACGGCATCCACTTCGACGACTATTTCTATCCCACCACCGACCCGGCGCTGGACGCGGCCCAGTTCGACTCCAGCGGCGCGGAAAATCTGGACGAATGGCGGCGGCAGAATGTCACGGCGCTGGTCAAGGCGGCCCACGACGCCGTGAAAGCCGCCGATGACACCCTTCGCTTCGGGGTCAGCCCGCAGGGCAACCCCGACAACGATCTCTCGGAGCAGTACAGCGACGTCCGGGCGTGGCTGACGGCAGAGGGGGAGGATGCCGTGGTGGATTACCTCTGCCCGCAGGTCTATTGGGGCTATGGTTACACCCTCCGGTCCGGCAGCACCCGCTTCGCCTTCGAGAACATTGTGCCTGAGTGGCTGGCCATGCCCCGGGCGGCGTCCACGGCCCTCTATTTCGGGCTGGGGGCCTACCGTGTGGGCAGCGGCGACGGCGGAGCCAACGAGGACAGCCTGAGCCAGTGGTGCACCGGCAGCGCCCTTGCCCGGCAGGTGGATGACCTGCGCCGTCTCGGTGCGGGGGGATGGGCGCTCTACCGGTACGATTCGCTCTTCCGGCCTGCCCAGCCGGAGCCTGCCGCCGCCGAACGGGCGGCGCTGGCCGCGCTGACTGTGGGCTAAGGCCTTGTATGGAAAATAAAAATGCGGTATACTATAGCAATCGTGAGCAATCGTGCAAAAACAATGTTTTGAGGATAAAAAGTCATGAAAAAGACAAAGCGAATCGTACTGCTCGTTCTGGCGGTGGTGGTATTGCTGCTGGCGGCGTATGCGGGAAAGACCGTGCTGGACCTGAAGAACAGCGCCGCCACGGAGGTGCAGGAGGAGGACAGCACCCGCTGGGCTGAGCTGACCAGCGACCCGCTCACCCTCGAGGGCATCGCCGACGGCTCGGCCAAATACGCCTCGGCGGCGGTGAACGGCAGCCTGAATCTTGTGTTCAACGGCATCTGGAGCCGCCAGACCGACTATTTCACCGTCCCGGGCGGCAGCCTGACCATCACTGGCTATGGCACCGCCGAGGGCACCCAGCGGTATAAAATATCCGTCTGGCAGAAGGTGGCCGGCGGCGCACAGTACGTCAACGACAGCACCTATTACTTCAAGACCGACGGCCAGAACTACCGCTGCGTCATCTCCGGGCTGGACCCGGCGGCCAGCTACCGGCTGACCATCTCCTACGATTCCAGCCGCTACTACCTCTACGGCGGACTCAAGGTGGAGGGCATCGCGGCATGAAGACACAGACGAAAAATTCGCTCATGCTGATGCTCTGCGCCTTCATCTGGGGCACGGCGTTCGTGGCCCAGAGCGCAGGCTCCGGCATGGGGGCCTATTCCTTCCTCGCGGGGCGGAGCTGGCTGGCTGTCCTCGTGCTGCTCCCGACCATGGCCGCCTTTGATGCCCTGCGCAAAAAGCAGGGCGCGGCCTACGGCTGGCCCAAGGAAAGAGCGGAGCGGATGACTCTGCTGACGGCAGGCCTCGTCTGCGGCACCCTCCTGTTTGCGGCCTCTGCGGCCCAGCAGATCGGCATCACCATCAACCCCTCCACGGCCAAGGCGGGCTTCCTGACGGCCATGTACGTCGTGCTGGTGCCGGTGTTCGGCCTGTTTCTGGGCCGGAAGGGCAGCGCCCAGCTCTGGGCCAGCATGGTCATCGCCGTGGTGGGCCTTTACCTGCTCTGCATGAAGAACGGCTTCGGCGGCGTCGAGACCAGCGACTGGATCCTGTTCTCCTGCGCGGTGCTGTTCAGCTTCCAGATCATGTCCATCGACCACTTTTCGCCGCTGGTGGACGGCGTGAGGCTGAGCCTCTTGCAGTTTATCGTAGTCGCAGTGGAGAGCACGGCGGCGGCACTCCTCTTTGAGACGCCGACGCTGGCGGAATTTGGTGCCAATTTCCTGCCCATCGCCTATTGCGGCGTACTGTCCAGCGGTGCGGGCTATACGCTCCAGATCTTGGGACAGAAAAACCTGAACCCCGCCATCGCCAGCCTTATCATGTGTCTGGAAAGCGTGTTCAGCGCCTTGGGCGGCTGGCTGCTGCTGAACCAGAGCCTTTCGCTGCGGGAGAGTGTGGGCTGCGCCCTCATCTTTGCCGCCGTCGTGCTGTCCCAGCTGCCGCTTGAGGAGCTGCGCGGATGCAAAAAGGGCGCGTGACGCTGCGGGTGGCCGGGGGCATCCCCTACGAGCTGACGCGGAAGAAGGTCAAATACTTCAACCTTCATGTCCGGCGGGACGGTTCTGTGGCCCTCAGCTCACCTCTGCGCATATCGCCGGAGGCGGCGGATCACTATATCATCGGCCAGATGGACTGGATACGGGCGGCACAGGCCCGGCAGGCCGCCCGCGAGAAGCGGCAGGCGTCGCTGCCCGACAAGGATGTCGCGCTGGCCCACTTCACGGCCATGAGCGATAAGGTCTACCCGGCCTTTGCCGGGGTCCTGAACGGGCAGAAGCCCGCCATCAAGGTGCGCAGCATGACCAGCTGCTGGGGCGTCTGCCATATGGCCAAGCGCCAGATCACCTTTGCGCTCCAGCTTTACAATATGCCCGAGGCGGCGCAGATCTATGTGGTAGTACATGAGTACTGCCACTTTTTGCAGCCGAACCACAGCCCGGCGTTCTGGGCCGAGGTGGCCAAGCTGATGCCGGACTGGAAGGCCCGGAGAGATTTGTTGAAAAGATAACGGCCTAGCCCGCTCTGTTACCTTCGGTGACATCTCTCCCAAGGGGAGAGGCAGAAAGGCTCCCCCTCTGGGGGAGCTGGCAGACCCGGAAGGGTCTGACTGAGAGGGCAAGCCACTGGAAAATAAGAGGAATACGTCATTGGAAAACGAAAAAAAAGCCGGCGGCGATAAATATTCGAAGCTCGCCGGAAACACCATCATCTTTGCCATCAGCAGCTTCTCATCCAAGCTGCTGACGCTCATCGTCCAGCCGTTTCTGACCTATGCGATGGCCGAGATCTCCGACCTCGGCCTGTCCAAAATTCTGAGCCAGTACGCCAACCTGCTCATCCCCTTCGTGTCGATGGGAATGTCCAACGCCATCATCCGCTTCGGCCTCGATAAGGGCAACAGCGAAAAGCAGGTGTTCACCAACGGCCTGCTCACCATCCTCGGGGGCTTCGGCATCCTCGTGCTCTGCTGGCCAGTGGCGCAGTTCCTGCCTGACATGGCTCAGTACGGCCTGCTCATCTATATCTACGTCCTCATGAGCTGTCTGCGCACCCTCTGCACCCAGTTCGTGCGCAGCCGCCAGTGGAACAAGCTGGTGGCCGTGGACGGCGTGCTCTGCACCGTGGCGACCATGGCCTTCTATGTGCTCTATCTGGTGGGCTTCCGCTGGGGCGCGAATGGCTACCTGCTGGCCATCATCAGCGGCGACTTCGTCAGCGTGCTCTTCCTGATGCTGACCGGAAAGCTCTGGAACTTTATCGAGCTGAAGGGCCTCAACAAGACCCTCTGGAAGCAGATGCTCCGCTTCTCGCTGCCCATGATCCCGGCCCAGATCAGCTTCTGGATTATCAACGCCTCAGACCTGTTCTTCGTGCGCGAGATGTGCGACGGCCTCGACGGCCACAGCGGCGATGCATGGAGCGGCCTGCTCTCCACCGGCTACTTCCTGCCCACCATCCTCACCACGCTGGGCCTCATCTTCTACGATGCATGGCAGCTGTCGGCGGTGACGGAGGAGGAGGGAAGGGCCAAATTCTTCACCCAGATCTTCCGCACCTATTCCAGCGTGCTGTTCTGCTGCGCGGCGGGCATCATCTGGCTCTGCCGCCCGGTCATGCACATCATGAAGGCCAACTATTACTATGCGTGGCACTTCGTGCCCTTCCTCGTGCTGGCCTCCACCTGCAGCTGCTTCAACCAGTTCATGAACAGCGTCTACGTCGTGAATAAGAAGTCCCAGCGGAGCATGGTCACGATGATGGCGGGCGCCGTGAGCAACTGCATCATGAACTACTTCTTCATCAAGTGGTGGGGCCCTGTGGGCGCGACCTATGCGTCCTTCCTCGGCCTCGGTCTGGTGTTCACCCTCCGCGCCATCGACGCCCACGGCATGATCGGGATGCGCGTCCATCCGGGCCGCGTCCTCGTCAACGCCGCCGCGCTGGTGTTTGAGGCCTTCGTGCTGCTGGCAGAGACGCCTCTGTACGGCCTCTGGACGGGCCTCATCACCGCCCTCATCATCCTGTACAACTTCTCCGGTGTCTGGGGCATGGCCCGCATCCTGCTGCCTAAAATTCTGGGCCGCCGGGGCAAGGCCCTTGTGGCTGTCGTGGACGGCTGGGCAGCCAAAAAGTAAAAATGAATCTATCAGCGCTCTGTCAGGCGGCTTTCGGGCCGCCCGGCGGGGCGCTTTTCTATATTCCAGAAGAAAAAGCCCCCACATCGTCAGGCCGATGAAGGAGCTTTGGATTCAAAGATGCAGTTGTTTTTCGAGCCAGCCGGCGATGTCCGCAAACACTTCGGCTTTGTTCGTCTCCATCAGCAGCTCGTGGCGGGCACCGGGATAGAACTTCGCCTCGATGTTCCGGACGCCGATGTCCCGGAGGCTCTGGATGGCCCGCCGGACTCCGGCGGTGCGCTCGCCTACAGGGTCGGCGTCACCGGCGAGGAAGAGCAGGGGCAGATCCTTGGGCATTCCGGCCAGAACGGCGGGGTCGTACAGCCGCAGGATGCCGGAGAACATACTGTAGTAGGCGTTCAGGGTGAAGGTGAACATACAGCGCTCGTCGGCACGGTACTTGTCCACCTCGGCGGTGTCGCGGTTGAGCCAGTCGTGGGGCGTGCGGCCCTCGAGGCCCTTGTTGTAGCCGAGGAAGGAAAGGCTGGCCACGAGCCGGCTGCGGTGTTCCCAGCCGAAAAAGACGGCCAGCACCCGGCAGAGGGCTTTCGCTGCGGCGACCAGAGCCTTGGGCTGGAAGCCGGTGCCCATGAGGATGGCTCCGTCCAGCTCGCCGCCCCACTCGCAGAGGTACTGGCGGGCGTAGAACGACCCCATGCTGTGCCCCAGAAGAAAATAGGGGACGCCGGGGTAGAGCTGCTTGGTCAGGACGGTCAGGGCGTGGAGGTCGTTGAGGACGGCACGGTTGCCGTCCGGCTGGGCGAAGAAGCCGTAGTCATCCTTTGTGCGGATGGAACCGCCGTGGCCCAGATGGTCGTGGCCGGTGACGAGGATGCCCTGCCCGGCCAGATGCTCGGCCAGCGGCTTGTACCGGTCGATGAACTCCACCATGCCGTGGGACAGCTGCAGGACGGCCCGCACCCTGCCCTCCGGCACACAGCGGAATGCGTGGAGCGTCCGGCCCGGCACGCAGGAAGGGAGGGTGAAGTCGGTCATCTGACTCATGTGAGGATTCTCCTTTTCCGCTTACAGCGCGGCGATCTTGGCCCGGCAGGCGGGGCAGATGCAGTAGCCCTCATACTGGGCCATGCCGGCCACCAGCTCGCCGCAGAAGTCGCAGCTGCCGGCGGGACGGTGCTTTTTGAGGATGATCTGATCGCCCTCCACGAAGATCTCGAGCTTCGAGTCCTTGTCGATGTGCATATTGGTGCGCAGTTCCTTGGGAAGGACGATGCGCCCCAGAGAGTCGATGCCACGAACGATGCCAGTTGTTTTCATATTCATTTCTCCTTTGGTAGTGTGTCCGGAAGAATGGCAGATATGACACTGATTGCGCCGATGCGACGCAAAAAATGTTCCTGTGCAGGAAAAACAGGAAAAAACTGTCAACTTCTTTCCTGCTCAGTATACAAAAAGTTGAGCCGTTCGTCAATCGAAACGCGGAGTTTCGACAAAAACTTCTCAAAGAAACCGCAAAATCAGGGTCAGGCGCCTCCGGGGATGCCCCTCTTTGCTGTCTCCGTTGACAAACAGGGCCGGAGAGGGTAAACTTAGGCAGAGATATTTGCAATTCATTTGCCTATGATAGATAAAAAGGAGAAATCATTATGCCGAATCCGAAGATCCGCACCCGATTTGCCCCCTCGCCCACGGGCTATATGCATGTTGGCAACCTGCGCACCGCGCTGTACACCTACCTGATGGCCAAGCACGACGGCGGCACCTTCATCCTCCGCATCGAGGACACCGATCAGGGCCGCTACGTCGAGGGCGCTGTGGACGTCATCTACAACACCCTCCGGGAGACCGGCCTGCTGTGGGACGAAGGCCCCGATGTGGGCGGCCCCGTCGGCCCCTACGTCCAGAGCGAGCGGATGGGGATGTTCAAGCAGTACGCCGAACAGCTGGTGGCAGAGGGCAAGGCCTACTACTGCTTCTGCACCGAGGAGCGTCTGGAGGCCCTCCACGCCGAGCAGCGCGCCCACGGCGAGATGACCCACTACGACGGCTGCTGCCGCGACCTGCCGAAGGAAGAGGTGGAAAAGCGCCTCGCCGCCGGTGAGCCGTACGTCATCCGCCAGAAGATCCCCCGCGAGGGCGTGACCGGCTTCGACGATATGGTCTACGGCCACATCGAGGTCAACAACAGCGAGATGGACGACCAGATCCTCATCAAGACCGACGGGATGCCCACCTACAACTTCGCCAATGTGGTGGACGACCACCTCATGGGCATCACCCACGTCATCCGCGGCAGCGAATACCTGTCCTCCACCCCGAAGTACAACCTGCTGTATCAGGCGTTCGGCTGGAACATCCCGAACTACATCCACTGCCCGCCGGTCATGAAGGACGCCCAGAACAAGCTCTCCAAGCGCAACGGCGATGCCAGCTATCAGGACCTCGTGGCCAAGGGCTACCTGACCGAGGCCATCCTGAATTACATCTGCCTGCTGGGCTGGAGCCCCAAGGGGGAGTATGCCGAGCAGGAGATCTTCTCGCTGGCAGATCTGGTCAAGATCTGGACGCCGGACGGCATCTCCAAGTCGCCCGCCATCTTCGACCCCCTCAAGCTGCGGGCCATCAATGCAGAGTATATCCGCCGTCTGTCTCCCGAGGAGTTCCTTGCCAAGGCCGAGCCGTGGATCGACAGCGCCGTCCACACCCCCATCGACAAGAAGCTGCTCTGCGCAAACCTTCAGCCCCGCTGTGAGGTGCTGGGCGAGATCCCCGAGCAGTTGGACTTCTTCGATGCTATGCCCGAGTATGACGTGAGCCTCTACGCCAACAAGAAGCAGAAGACCACCCCCGAGTCCGCCAAGGAGGCGCTGGAGGCCCTGCTGCCCGTCCTGAGCGACGAGGCGCTGGACTTTGGCGACCGTGACACCGTCTTCGACGCCTGCAAGGCCAAAGCCGAAGAACTGGGCAAGAAGAACGGCTGGCTGCTCTACCCGCTGGGCATCGCCCTCTCGGGCAAGCAGCGCACCCCCGGCGGCGGCACCGACCTCGCCTGCATGATGGGCCGCGAAAAGACCCTCGAGCGGGTGAAGGCCGCCATCGGGAAGCTGAATGGGTAAAAAGACCCTATAAAAACGTAAGGAGGCAGTCTGTATGATGTATCCGTTCATGACGCTGGACGATAACACCGAGGTCGTCCATTCAGAAATGCTCCCGGACCATCGCGTCAAGGTTTATTTCGAGAAGCCGGATGCGAAGGATTGCTTCCATTCTGCGGTGTGTTATCTCCCCGACTATAAGTGGGAGGACATCAACGGCTTTACCCCGGCGGAGATCGCCCGGTATCAGGAGCTTGTGGAGTCCACAGCGCATCTGATCTTGCAGTTCTCCAAAGAGGGAGGCGTCGAAAATGCCGCAGGTTTTTAAGATCGGCTCCTACTGGGTCTATTTCTGGGCCAATGAGAACGAGCCGCTGGAACCGGTACACGTCCATGTGGCGCAGGGGGCACCCAGCGCCAACGCCACCAAGATATGGATCACCCGGGCAGGAAAGTGCTATCTGAGCAACAATAATTCTCAGATACCGCCCCGTGTCCTGCGCAACATCATGGCCATTATCGAAGCACGAAGCGCCGAGGTCGTCGCAAAATGGACGAGCTTTTTTGGCGAAGCACACTATTTCTGCTGAGATTTTATCCCATCCCATCACCCCGCCAAAAACCGCGCCGCGTCTGGGCTAGAGTATATGCAACAGGCGTGGGAAACAGAACAGCACAACGTGATATTGCAGAAGATCCCCGCCGGAAAGCGGGGATTTTTCTATGCAGGTGTCTTTTCGGACCATCCAGACCTCTACGGGCAGAAAGCCGGTGGGCGGCGCGCTCCGGGCGCGGGCGGCGGTACGGCCCGCCCTGCGGCAGGGGTGTGCATTTCTGCTGGGGCTGGCCGGAGGCTGGGCTGTGCTGTACGGGGCGCTGATGCCCTTCGGGCTGGGGCTGACGCTGGGCTTTGGGGAAGACTGCTTTGCCGTGGGGGCTGCCGGGGCAGCGCTGGGGCTGCTGGCGCGGAGCTTCGGTGCGCTGACGGTGGAGAGCATCTGCCTGCTCTGCGGGCTGGGTGCAGCAGTAGCTGCGCGGTGGCTCTGGCCGGGCCGGTTCGGCCCGGCGGTGCTGGCAGGCTGCGGCACGCTGGCGGGGAGCGCCGTCTGCTTCGCAGCGGGGGAGGAGAACGGCGTTCAGCTCCTGCTGCTCTGCGGCGGGGACGCCCTGCTGGCGGCGGCGCTGGGGCTGGGCCTCCGCCGCTTCCCGCCCGAAAAGCCGGGGATGGGCAGCCTGCTGCTGGCGGCCGCCGTGGCAGCCGCATGGGGCGGGGTGAGCTTCGGGCTTCTCCTGCCCGGGGTGCTGGTCTGTGCGGCGGCAGAGCTGGCCCTCTGCTGCAAGGGTCTGCCGCTGGCGGCACTGGCCCTCAGCGGGGTGACGGGGGCGGCGCTGGCTTCCGCCGACCCTTCTCTTGCCCCTGCCGCCGCCGGGCTGGCCTGCGGGTGTGCCGCTGCGGCGGTGCTTGCCCCGGCAAGGCGCATCGAGGGGCTTGCGGCCTACGGAGGCGGCTGTGTGGCGGGGGTGCTCTGCGTCCAGCCGCTGGCCGGGGCATTCGGCTTTCTGCTCAGCGCCGGGGCGGGCGCGGGGCTTTGCGCCCTGCTGCCTGCGGGCTGGCTGGCCCCTGCCGCCAAGGACGATGACCCGCCCGGGGACGAGCGGCCCCGCCTCTCCGCCGCCGCGACCCGGCTGGAAGCGGTGGCCGAAAGCCTCTCCTCGCTGGCAGAGACGGTGAACGAGGTATACGACGCCTTTCCGCGCCGGTGCGAGGACTTCCGCTGGGTCATCGACAACATCCACGACAGCCTCTGCGCCAACTGCGGGCGGCGGGAGGTCTGCTGGAAGCAGGAGCACGCCGCTACGCTGGAAGGGATGGAGGCCCTGCGCCCCATTCTGGAAGAGCGGGGCCATCTGGAGACCATGCTCCTGCCCGGACAGCTGGCCCGGTGCATCCACCCGGCGGCGCTCTGCGCGGCGGGAGACAGGGCCTTTGCCCTCTACCGCAGCCGCCGGGAGGCCCGCGTCCACTCCGAGGCCATGCGGACGGCCCTCACCGAGCAGTACAGCGCGGTGGCCGATGCGCTGGGTGTTCTCAGCGAGCAGCTGGGCCGTCCCGGAAGCCCCGAGCCGTATAAATCGGGCCGGGTGGCGGCGCTGTTTGCCCAGCTGGGCACGCCGCCGCTGGAATGCGCCGTCACGCTGGATGATCTGGGCCGCACCCGGGCGGCGGTGACGCTGCCCCGCACCCGCTTCAGCGAAAAGGAGCTGGCCGCGCTGGCCGGGGAGGTGGGGCGCATCTGCCGCCGCAGCCTTGAGCCGCCGCAGGTGCTCTCCTGCAAGGGGATGACCACCCTGCTCTTTGCGGAAAAGCCGCTGCTGCGGGCCGTGTTCGGGACGGCGGGCGCAGCGGCACGGGGCGAAATATCCGGCGACGCAGTGCAGCAGTTCTGCAGCGCGGCGGCGGCGCAGATGATCCTCTGCGACGGCATGGGGACGGGACGCCCTGCGGCAGTGGATGGCAATCTGGCCGCAGAGCTGACGGCCCGGCTGCTGAAAGCGGGCTTTACCGCTGAGCTTGCGGCGAGGCTGGTGAATGTGGCGCTGGCCCTCAAGAGCGACGAGGAGAGCGGCGCGACCCTTGACCTCGTCAGCGTGGACCTCTACACCGGCACGGCACGGCTCTTCAAGGCCGGCGCGGCCCCGGGCTTCCTCGTCCATGGGGGCAAGGCCCGGGCCGTGGGCGAAGCCAGCCTGCCCATGGGCATTCTCGGAGGGGTCAGCGGCCAGAGCCGGGTGGTGCATCTGGCAGCGGGGGACTATGTGGTACTGGTGTCGGACGGTCTGCTGGCAGACGGCCCGGGCTGGGTGCTCCAGCAGCTGGAGCTTTCCGCTGCCAAGGCCGAAGCCCCCGACCTGCTGGCGAAAAAGCTGGTGGAGGCGGCCCGTGCCCGTGCTGTCCAGCGGGGCAGGCCCGACGACATCACCGCTGCGGTGCTCCGGCTCGAGAACAGTTGAGATTGCTTTTTGGGCGGCAAAGAGGTATACTGAAAAGTATCCCAACTGACCATAGGAGAGATTATCATGCTGACGATCACAGTTGCACAGGACGGCAACGGCGACTTCGCATCCATCGCGGAGGCGGTGCTGGCCGTACCCTATGAGGAGGAAGCATTGGTGCAGGTCGGCCCCGGACTTTACCGGGAAAAGCTGATCTGCGAGAAGCGCTGCATCACCCTGCGGGGGGCTGGCGCAGACCGGACACGGCTCGTGTGGGGCGACGGCGGAAAGCTGCCCCACAAGGACGGCCGCCCTACCCACACCTTCCGCAGCTACACCGCCTTTTTCAGCGGCGGGACGCTCTGCGTGGAGGACATGACCATCGAGAATGACGCCGGGCCGGGCGCACAGGCCGGGCAGGCCGTCGCGGCCTATGTGGACAGCGCCCGGGCGGTGTTCCGGCGGGTGAAGCTGCTGGGCAATCAGGATACCCTCTTCTGCGCCCCGCTGCCCGAAAAGGAGCGGGAGAAGGACGGCTTCCTCGGCCCGAGGGGCCTTGCGCCCCGCCGCCCGACGGCCCAGTACTATACCGAATGCGAGATCGCGGGGGACATCGATTTCATCTTCGGCGGCGGAGACGCGCTGTTCGAGAACTGCACCCTCCGCACCGTGGACAACCACATCCCCCACAGCTATGTCACCGCCCCGTCGGGCAAAGCCGATGGGCTGGGCTTCGTGTTCTGGAACTGCGATTTCGTCTCCGACTGCCCGGCGGGCAGCGTCTATCTGGGCCGTCCGTGGCGTCCTGAGGGGAAGACGGCGGTGCTGGACTGCCGCCTCGGTGCCCACATCGCCCCGGAAGGCTTCATCGCGTGGAACGACCGCACGGACACCGGTCTCGCCACCTTCGCCGAGGCCGACAGCGCCGGCCCGGGCGCGGCAGAGCGTCCGGCGTGGGTGCGTGCCCTCTCCGGGCCGGAGGCGGCGGCACTGCTGGCCCGCGCCCGCGCCCTCTGCCGCCCGGCATGACGGAGGATGTGACCGATGAAAAAACTGCCTGATTTTGTAAAATGGCTCATCATCGCTGCGGTGCTGGCCGGAATGGCCGCCCTGATGGTGGCCGTGAACGACCGGGCCTCCCGTGTGGAGATGCCGATGCCGGACAACAGCCTCGGCATCTACCACACGACGCCCGCCGCCGGAAACTGAATCCTGAACCGTGAAACGGGACTGCTGCAAAGCGGCCCCGTTTTTTGCATAATCCTGCCCCGCTTTGCGTATGCTGTACGGACAAAACTGAATGGGTGGGAGGCATGGGTATGTTTGTGGTCACACTGAGTAAGGCAAGCGTCAAGAAGGTGGGCGTTGGGGCACTGTGCTGTGCGCTGGTGGTGTTCAGCGCCATGCTGGGGCGTTACATCAGCACCCGCACGGTGGCCGTCGCGGCGGCGAACAATAAGATCGAAAGTGCACAGGACATCCAGACGTGGTTCACGGGCTACGGGCTGGACGTAGATGGGGCGTCCATCACCGCCGACAAGGTCAAGATCCCCCGGAAGTGGGACGACAGCTTCTCGGCCTTCAATGGGGTGGTGCAGCAGAGCGGGATGGACCTCACCCGCTACAAGGGCAAGACGGTGGAAAAGTGGACGGCGCTCATCCCCGCCGCCAGCCGGGGCGACGTGAGCAGCTACGGCGTGCTGCTGGTCTACCGGAAGAAGGCCGTCGGGGCGTATCTGCTGGAAAAGCCCTCCGGCGTCGTCACGGGACTGAAGGACGCCCAGACCGCCATGGCATTGCAGGAGGCCGAGCAGGTGTCCGGCGAGGACTTCAGCGGCGACTGGGGAGAGCGGCACGATGAGGAGCTGACCGACGAACAGGCCCGGCAGACCTCGGGCGAGGATTTCAGCGGGGACTGGGGCGAGCGCCACGACGAAGAGCTGACCAGTGAACAGGCACAGCAGACCTCCGGAGAGCCGGAAAATGCACAGAGCCAGCCCGTGCAGTACACCGACCTGCCGCTGGACGCCGAGGGCTACCCCGTCGAATAGGTGTCATTTTGCACGAAAAAGTGCGGTGAAGCAGAAAAGATGTGCAATAGTGGTATTTCTGGAAAAATATTCTGTTCAATGTTACTAAAATTTTTGATAAAAAATCGGCAATATGGAAGGGTGAAAAAAGAACGACTAAGGTTTATAATAGAGATAGACATCCAGCAGCCAGAAGGTTTGAGTGCTGTGTCCCGATGGGCAGGGTGAGCTGCCCGGGAGGATCGGATGAAGTAAGGAGAAAATGATCATGAAGGAATTCCAGTACACCGTTAAGGATGCCTGCGGCATCCACGCACGTCCCGCCGGCCTGCTCGTCAAGGTGGCCAAGGGCTTTGCAAGCACCGCTACCCTCGAAAAGGCAGGCAAGACCTGCGACCTGCGCAAGCTGATGGCCCTGATGGGCATGGGCGTCAAGCAGGGCGACACCGTGACCATCAAGGTGGAGGGCGACGACGAGGCCGCCTGCGCCGAAGCAATCCAGAAATTCCTGAGCGAGAACGTCTGATCGCCCAGTGTGATGAGAAGCCCTTGCGGGGAATGCCTGCGGGGGCTTTTTGTTACGAAGATGAAAACGATGAAATAAGGAGAAAATGCAATGCAGGTAGGCACCGGTAAAAGCATCCTGAATGGCATTGCCATCGGAAAGCTGAAGATCTATAAGAAAAAGAATACCGTTATCTCCGCCGCTGAGGTGGCCGACACCGCCGCTGAACTCCAGCGCTTTGAGGATGCCCGCGCCAAGGCCATCGACCAGCAGACCACCCTCTACGAGAAGGCTCTGGCTGAGGCCGGCGAGGACATCGCCGAGGTGTTCAACATCCACGCCATGATGCTGGACGACGACGACTTCGTGGACGCCATCAAAGAGATCATCAACGGCCAGCACCGCTGCGCCGAGTATGCCGTCAAGACCGCCGGAGACAATCAGGCCGCCGTCTTTGCGGCTATGGACGACCCCTATTTGCAGGCCCGCAGCGCCGATGTCATCGACATCGCGCAGGCCATCCTCGATATTCTGCAGGGGGTGGACAATGCGACGCTGCAGGGCACCGAGCCGAGCATCCTCGTGGCAGAGGACCTCGCCCCCTCCGAGACTGTCCGGATGGACAAGAGCCTGCTGCTGGGCTTCATCACCCGGGAGGGCAGCTCCAACAGCCACACCGCCATCCTCGCCCGCAGCATGAACATCCCCGCCCTCATCCAGTGCAAGGACATTCAGGACGACTGGGACGGCAAGATGGCGGTCGTGGACGGCTACAATGCCTGCGTCTACGTTGACCCCACCCCCGACCTGCTCAAGAGCCTGAAAAAACGCCAGCAGGAGGACCAGAAAAAGCAGGCCCTCTTACAGGAGCTGAAGGGCAAGCCCAACACCACCCTTGACGGCAGGACCATCAACGTCTTTGCCAACATCGGCGGCATGGGCGATGTGGGGGCGGTGCAGCAAAACGACGCCGGTGGCGTCGGCCTCTTCCGCACCGAGTTCGTCTACCTCAACTGCAAGGACTTCCCGACGGAGGACTACCAGTTCGAGGCCTATAAGCAGGTGCTGGAGAGCCTTGCGCCCCGCAAGGTGGTCGTCCGCACCTGCGACATCGGCGCGGACAAGACCGTGGATTACATGAAGCTGGACCACGAGGACAACCCCGCACTGGGCTACCGCGCCATCCGCATCTGCTTGACCCGGAAGGACTTCTTCAAGACCCAGCTGCGTGCGCTGCTGCGGGCTTCGGCCTACGGCAACATGAGCATCATGTTCCCCATGATCACCAGCCTGCGGGAGCTGCAGGACGCCAAGGCCGTACTGGACGAGTGCCGCGCCGAGTTGCGTGCAGAGGGCAAGAAGTTCGACGAGAAGATGGAAGTGGGCACCATGATCGAGACGCCTGCCGCCGTCCTCATCGCGGACGAGCTGGCGGAGGAGTGCGACTTCTTCTCCATCGGCACTAACGATCTGACCCAGTACACCTGTGCGCTGGATCGTCAGAACGCAAAGCTGGAGCCGTTCTTCAACCCCCACCACCCCGCTGTCCTCCGGGCCATCAAGATGACCATCGACGCGGGCCACCGCCACGGCATCTGGGTGGGCATCTGCGGTGAGCTGGGTGCAGACACCGCCCTCACCGAGACCTTCCTGCGGATGGGCGTGGATGAGCTGTCCATGAACGCCAAGAGCGTGCTGCCCGTGCGCAAGATCATCCGCAGCATCGACCTGAGCAAGCCTTCGGATAAATAAGGCATTCCGCGCTGAACCCTCGGCCCCCGGCAGGGAACTTCCCTGCCGGGGGCTTTCTGCACCCGAAAAATTTGCAGAAATGCTTTAAAACCATAAAGTGCAGTGCTATACTGATAGCATTGGTACATCTGCTGAGAGGAAATATTTATGACACGACTGCTTATCCGCCTGTTCATCAGGCACCCGGAGGACACGAAGGACGCCGCCGTCCGCACGGCCTACGGCAATCTGGCCAGCCTTGTGGGTATGGCCTGCAACATTCTGCTCTGTCTGGGCAAGCTGACGGCGGGCACCCTTTTCGGCTCCATCGCCATCATGGCCGACGCGCTGAACAACCTTTCGGACGCTTCCTCCAACGTGGTGAGCCTTGTGGGCTTCCGGCTGGCAGCCAAAGGCCCGGACGAGAAGCACCCCTACGGCCACGCCCGGTATGAGTACCTCGCGGGCCTCGTGGTCTGCGTCACCATCCTCGCCATCGGGCTTTCGCTGCTGAAGGAATCGGTCCTGAAGGTGCTCCACCCCACGGCGGTGGTGTTCAGCTGGCTCAGCGTGGCGGTGCTGGCGGCGTCCATCGGCGTCAAGCTCTGGATGAGCCGTTTCAACAAGACCATCGGCCAGCGCATCGGCTCTGAGACCCTGATGGCCACCGCCGCCGACAGCCGGAACGACGTACTGACCACCAGCGCCGTCCTCCTGTCCACCGTCCTCTCCCGCCTGACAGGCTGGGACGTGCTGGATGGCCTCATGGGCGTGGCGGTGGCCGGGTTCATCCTCTGGTCGGGGTGGGGGCTGATGATGGATACCCTCAGCCCGCTTCTGGGCGAAAGCCCCTCGCCGGAGCTGGTGGAGCACATCGAGCGCACCGTCATGAGCTATCCCGGCGTGCTGGGCGTCCACGACCTGATGGTCCACGACTACGGCCCGGGGCATCAGTTCGCCTCGCTCCACATCGAGTTCCCGGCGGAGGCCGACCCCTTGGAGGCCCACGACATCATCGACAACATCGAGCGGGAATTTATGGAAAAAGACCGCCTGCAGGTCACCATCCACTACGACCCCATCGTGACATCGGACGCCGCCGTGGGCGTCCTGCGCAGCCGTCTGATGGAGAAAGCCCGACAGATGGACCCGCGCCTGTCCGTCCATGACCTGCGCATCGTGCCGGGAGACAGCCACACCAATGTTCTCTTCGACCTTGTCTTCCCGGCGGGCTATACCGGCGATAAGGACGCCCGGCTGGCCGAGATGTGCAATTTCGTCAAGGAGCAGGACCCGAAATACTGCTGTGTCATAAAGGTGGAGCAGAGCTATGCGTCTGCCCCGCCCGAAGAGGAACAATAAGAAAAAGAGGGAAAGGATTATGCTGAACGAGACTTACCGCGCCATGCTGGGCCATAAGAGCGTCATCCGCGAGACTTTCATGTATGGCAAACAGCGCGCCGCCGAGATCGGCTATGAGAACGTGTTCGACTACTCGCTGGGCAACCCCAGCGTGCCCTGCCCGGACAAGTTCACCAAGACCATGCAGACCCTGCTGGCTGAGGAGGAGCCGGTGGCCCTCCACGGCTACTGCCCCAGTCAGGGCGACCCGGGCTTCCGCACCGCTGTGGCGGCCCATCTGGCCGGGACCTTCGGCCTGCCCTACGAGCAGAAGGATATTTTCCCCACCACGGGTGCGGCGGGGGCCATCGCCCACGCCATCCGCGCTGTGACCAAGCCCGGCGACGAGGTGCTGACCTTCGCGCCCTATTTCCCGGAGTACGGCCCCTATGTTGGGGGCACCGGCGCGGTCCTGAAGGTCGTGCCCCCGCAGGCCCCGGCGTTCCAGCCGAACCTCGACGCCTTTGAGGCGATGCTGAACGAGAACGTCGCCTGCGTCCTCATCAACACCCCCAACAACCCCACCGGCGTGGTCTACTCTGCCGGGACGCTGACCCGGCTGGCTGACATCCTGACCGAGAAAAGCAGGGCCTTCGGCCACACCATCTTCCTCGTCAGCGATGAGCCTTACCGCGACATCGCGTTCGATGGCAGAAAGGTGCCTTACCCGGCGGCATTCTATCCCCACACCCTGACCTGCTTCTCCTTCTCCAAGAGCCTGAGCCTCCCCGGCGAGCGTCTGGGCTATGTGGCCGTCCGGCCCGGCTGCGAGGGCGAGGAGCTGCTGGTGGATATGATGGCACAGATCTCCCGCTTCACCGGCCACAACTGCCCGCCCAGCATCATCCAGCGCGCCGTGGCCCAGTGCCTCGACGTGACCAGCGACCTTTCCGTCTACGAGACGAACATGAACCTGCTCTACGACAAGCTCACAGAGCTGGGCTTCGAGGTGGAGCGCCCCGGCGGCACCTTCTACATCTTCCCGAAGGCGCTGGAAGAGGATGCCAATGCCTTCTGTCTCAAGGCCCGGGAGTTCGACCTGCTGCTGGTGCCCAGCGACACCTTCGGCGTCAAGGGCTATGTCCGCTTTGCCTACTGCATCGACACCGAGAAGGTGGAGCGCAGCCTGCCTGCGCTGGAAAAGCTGGCTGCGGCCTATAAGTGAGGAAATAAAATGCATCCGCTCCCCGAATATCCCCGTCCCAGCCTGCGCCGGGACAGCTATCTGAATCTGAACGGCCTGTGGGATTACGCCATCACCAGAAGCCCGGAGTTTCCGGCCCGGTGGGACGGCAGCATCCTCGTGCCCTATTCGCCCGAGGCAAGGGCCTCCGGCGTGAGCCGCACCTTGCAGCCCGGCCAGTGGCTCCACTATCACCGCGCCTTCACGCCCCCGGCGGGCGAGGGAGGGCGGGTCCTGCTCCATTTCGGGGCGGTGGATTATGTCTGCGCGGTGGAGGTCAACGGCCGTCTGGCCGGGGGACACCGGGGCGGCTACTGGCCCTTCACGCTGGACATCACCGACCTGCTCCGCCCGCAGGGGCACAACACCCTCTGGGTGGCAGTCCAAGACCCCACCGGCGCGGGCACGCAGGCCAGAGGCAAGCAGACCCTCAAGCCCGGCGGGATGTTCTACCCGGCCCAGAGCGGCATCTGGCAGACCGTCTGGCTCGAGCGGGTGCCGGAAAACTATATCGAAAGCCTCACCGTCACCCCGGACTATGACGCCCGGACTGTGACGGTCAGAGTCCATACCACAAAGCCCGGCGGCGCGGTAAATGTCTGGGCGGCTGTCCGGGCCGGAGGCGTGACCATCGCCGAGGACTGGGGCAGCGACGAGGCCGACCAAGACGGCGAAGTGACCCTGAATATCTCCGAGGAGCACTTCTTCCCGTGGAGTCCCGACAGCCCCTTCCTCTACGACCTGACCGTGGGCACGACGCAGGGCGAAGAGGAGGGGTTCGACACCGTACACAGCTACTTCGCCCTCCGCAAGTGGGAGTGCAGAGAGGATGGACGGGGCATCAAGCGCTTTTTCCTGAACGGAAAGCCTATCCTCCTCAACGGCCTGCTGGATCAGGGCTACTGGCCCGAGGGCCTTTACACCCCGCCCTCCGATGGGGCAGTGGAGCACGAGCTGCACACTGTACGGGAGCTGGGCTTCAATCTGCTGCGCAAGCACGCCAAGATCGAGCCGGAGCGGTGGTATTACCACTGCGATAAACTGGGCATCATCGTCTGGCAGGATATGGTGAACGGCGGCGGGGCCTACCCCATGTGGTACGTCACCTATCTGACCAATGCCCTGCAGCCTCTGCTGCGCTATGCCCCGGACGGGAAGCTGCTCTGGGGCCTGCTGGGCCGGGGCAGCGCCCGCAGCCGGGAGGAGTACAGCCGGGAGCTGGCCGACACGGTGGCCGCGCTGGGCCAGCACCCCTCCATCGGATGCTGGGTGCCCTTCAATGAGGGCTGGGGGCAGTTCGACGCAGAGAAAGCGACGGAGGCCCTCCGCGCCCTCGACCCGACCCGTCTGGTGGATGAGGCCAGCGGCTGGTTCGACCGGGGCGGGGGAGATGTCCACTCCATCCACAACTACTTCTATCCGCTCCGCATCCACCCGAAAGCGCGGACGGTGGCCCTCAGCGAGTACGGCGGCATCGCGTGGCCCATGCCCGGCCATGAGCCGCCCCGGAAGACCTACGGCTACGGCACAGTCAGAAGCCGGGCCGAACTGACCGGACGCTACCGTGACTTGCAGCTCAAGACCATTCTGCCCCAGCTGAGAAAAGGCCTCTCGGCGCTGGTATACACCCAGCTGACCGATGTGGAGGATGAGGTGAACGGCCTGTTCACCTACGACCGCCGGGCCATCAAGCCCGAGGCCGCTGCCATCCGGGCCATCAATGAGGCGCTGGAAGCGGAATTTGAAAAAGTCGTATCCTGACAGCAAAAAAACTCCGAGAGCCGGAAGGCCCTCGGAGTTTTTTGCATCTTATTCCGGAAAAATTACTGGTCGCTCTGGGTGTTCTTGATCTTGGAGGCCGGAAGCTTCTTCATGGCGGCGGTGTCCAGCGCATGAGGCAGCGAAGCGCCGAAGGACTGGATGCTGTCCTGCAGCTCGCTGCTCTTCATGTCGGAGAGGGCCTGTGCGCGGAGAGCGTCCAGCGTGTCGGCCTCCAGCGGGTCGAGGCGGACGAGGAGCATCAGCGCATAGCCGGAGTACTGCACCGCAGCTGCCTCGCCGGGCTTCAGGGCACGGACGGCGTCGGCAGCGCCCTCCTCAGAGAAGGTGGAGTCGATGTCGGCAGCACCCAGCAGAGCGGTGGAGAGAGAAGCGGCGTCGGAGGACGGCGTGCTGTCCAGCACGGCGTAGATGTCGGGCAGAGCGGCAGAGACGGCAGCGCCGAAGGCGGAGGTCTGCGCTGCGGCGTCCGCGTGGACGGCGGCGTTGTAGCTCTCGGCGGCAGTCTGGGCCAGCTCCAGCATCTGGGTGCTCTGGTCGCCGTCGGCGAAGGCGAAGGTGCTGGTATTGTACAGCGGGATGACGGTGTAGCGGATGTAGACCATATCGTCCTCGAGGTGGCTGGTCAGCTCCGCGTCGGAGACGGGGGTCTCGCCGTCGGTGCCGTAGCAGAGGGTGAGCAGGTCGCTGCTCTTGATAAGGATGCGCTCGAACCGCTTGAGGGTGTCGAGGCCGATGCCGTTGGCCTTATAGAGGTCGCCGTTCTGCTCCATCAGCTGGGAGGCGTAGCTGTCGGCCTGTGCCTCCTCGTCGGGGGTCAGCACGCCGCCCAGCGCGTCGAAGCGGGTCTCGATAGCGGCGTAGGACTCGAGGTTCTCGAGGGTCTTCTGGGCCACATAGTCGCTGACCACGGCGGTCTCGCCGGTGGCATCATCGACGGTGATGGTGGCTTTGAGGAAGCTGGACACCTTGGAGGCATCCTGCTCGTCGGAGGCGAGGTCGGCGGCGGTCTGGTAGGCGTCGAACTGGGCCAGCAGATAGAGGCCGGAGGTGATGTCCACATCGCCGATGGTGCCGACGGAATCCGGGGTGGAGAGGCTGCAGCCCACAAGGCTGACGGCCAGTGCGAGGGCGCAGACGAGCGCGATGAGTTTCTTTTTCATAAGTGTACTCCTGATAAAGTTTATTTTTTGCCGGAGGCATCCTCCTGCGGGGCGGCAAGGATGTCCGCCATCGCCCGGAGGATGCTTTGCAGCAGTTCCAGCGGCTTTTCGTCGAGCTGAAGGACCACTGAGAGGTAGGGCTTGGTGCCCGCGCCTGCCGTCACCCGGCCATTGAAGGCGATGAGCAGGCCGCGTATCATGCCGACGTCCAGCGTCTCGACCTGTAAGAGCAGGGTGTCCTTCTTCTGGGTGACTTCGTAGACGCCCACGGCGGCGGCTTGGACCCGCACCAGCGAGACGCTGACAAGGTCGCTGACCGAGGGGGGCGGGTCGCCGTAGCGGTCGATCAGCTCGTCCAGCACGTCGGCGGCGTCCTCGGGGGTCTGGATGGCGGCGATGCGCTTGTAGGCCTCGATGCGGCCCGGGCCGTCGGCGATATACTTCTCGGGGATGAAGGCGTCTACCCGCAGGTCCACGAGGCACTCGCTCTTGTCCCGCTGGATGGGTTCGCCCTTGGCCCGGGCGATGGCCTGTCCCAGCATCTTGACATAGAGGTCGTAGCCCACGGCCTCCATGTGGCCGTGCTGGCTGTGGCCCAGCAGACTGCCTGCGCCGCGAATTTGTAGGTCGCGCATGGCGATGCGGAAGCCGGAGCCGAAGGCTGTGAACTCCCGGATGGCGGAAAGCCGCTTCTGGGCGATGTCGGTGAGGGTCTTGTCCCGCCGGAAGGTGAAGTAGGCGTAGGCTTTCCGGCCCGAGCGGCCCACACGGCCTCTGATCTGGTACAGCTGGGCGAGGCCCATCCGGTCGGCATCCTCGATGATGAGGGTGTTGCAGTTGCGCACGTCGATGCCCGTCTCGATGAGGGTGGTGCAGACGAGGATGTCGATCTCGCCGTTCAGCAGATGCTGCCAGACGGGGTTCAGCTCCTCCTCGGTCATCTTGCCGTGGGCGATGCCCACCCGTGCGCCGGGCACCATCTGGCTGACATGGGCGGCTGTGGACTCGATGTTGTCCACACGGTTGTGGAGATAGTAGACCTGACCGCCCCGGGCCAGCTCCTTCTTCATGGCCTCGGCAAGGATGACGTCGTTATATTCCAGCACGAACGTCTCCACAGGCTGGCGCTCGATGGGGGGCTGCTCGATGGTGGAAAGGTCGCGGATGCCGCTCATGGCCATGTTCAGGGTGCGGGGGATGGGGGTGGCCGAGAGGGTCAGCATATCCACGCCGATGAAGTTCTCCTTCAGCTTCTCCTTATGCTTGACGCCGAAGCGCTGCTCCTCGTCGATGATGACAAGGCCGAGGTCGTGGAAGCGGACGTCCTTGGAGAGGAGACGGTGGGTGCCGACGACGATGTCCACGCTGCCGGACTGTAAGCCCCGCAGCGTTTCCTTCTGCTGCTTTGCAGTGCGGAAGCGGGAGAGCATCCCGACCTTCACCGGGAAAGCCTCCATGCGGGAGATGATGGTGTTGTAGTGCTGCCACGCCAGCAGGGTGGTGGGGGCGAGGATGGCGCACTGCTTGCCGCCCATGACGCACTTGAAGGCCGCCCGGAGGGCGACTTCGGTCTTGCCGACGCCGACGTCGCCGCAGAGCAGGCGGTCCATGGGCCAGCCTTTTTCCATGTCCTTTTTGATCTCGGCGGTGGCGTTGAGCTGGTCGTCCGTCTCGTCGTACTCAAAGCGGGATTCAAAGTCGCTCTGCCAGTCGCCGTCGGCGGGAAAGGCGTAGCCCACGGCCTGCCGTCGGCGGGCGTAAAGCTCGATCAGCTCCTGCGCCATCTCCTCGGTGGCCTTTTTCACCTTGGCGCGGGTGCGCTGCCACTCGGTGCCGCCCAGCTTGGCCAGCTTCACCTTTTCCTCGTCGCCGGGGGCGGTATAGCGGCTCAGCAGGTCCAGCTGGGTGACGGGCACATAGAGCACGTCCGAGCCGGAATACTGGATCTTGAGGTAATCCTTTATCGCGCCCTGTACCTCAAGGCGCTGGATGCCCGCATACATACCGATGCCGTGGCTCTGATGCACCACATAGTCGCCGGGCTTGATGTCCGACAGGCTGGAGAGGGCGTTCTTATTTTTCTTGCGCTTTTTGGCCTCGGCGGCCTCGTCGCCCAGACCGTGGCGCCGGGACGAGAGGACGGCGGCATGGGCGAAGGGGAAGGTGCAGCCTGCCGTGAGGTGGCCGGGCAGCACCTGCACCAGCCCCTTTGCGGGCCGGACGTCCCGGCTCATGCTGACGGCGTAGCCCTTGTCCGCGAGGTCCCGGGTGAGGGCTGCCGCGCCCTTGGGCGTACCGGCAAAGAGGACGACCGCGTACCCCTGCGCCACCAGCGGGTCGAGGTCCTCCCGCAGGGAGGCAAGGTCGCCGCCCCAGTTGGGGGCAGCAAAGGCCTCAGCGTTGATGAGGTCTTTGAGTTTGAACTCATTCATGCCCCGCAGGAAGTTCTCGCAGAGCAGGGTGCTTTGTTTCTGGGCTGCGATGGCGAGGTCGTCCATGGTCTGGTAGAGCACATCGAGGCCGGGGCAGAGGACACCCTCTTCCAGCAGGCCGGTCAGCTCCTCGCTGCGGCGGAATTCGGTGGCCTTCTGGGCGTCCCGGATGCCGCCCACCTCGTCGAGGATGAAGATGGGGCTGCGGAGATGGTCAAGGAGGGTGGCGGGCGTCTCATACCGCAGGCCGTAGTATTTGTCCATGGCCTCGGGCATGACGCCGCTGTCCAGCTGGGCAAGGTCGGCCTCCATCGCCTTTTCAAGGGCGGTGCGGTGCTTGCCCCGGGCTTTTTTCTGGGCGGCGCGGAGGGCGTCCGCCGTGTCGGCCGTGCTGCCGAACAGCACCTCACGGGCAGGGGAAAGATAAATTTTCTCGAGTGCGCCGTCCCGCCGCTGGGTCAGCAGGTCGAAGGAGGCCAGAGAGTCGATCTCATCGTCCCAGTATTCCACACGGGCGGGCTGGTGCATATCCGGGGCGTAGATGTCCACGATGTCGCCTCGGACGCTGAACTGGCCCGGGCCGTCCACCTGACTGCGCCGCACATACCCGGCGGCGAAGAGCCGCTCCACCAGCGCTTCCCGGTTGTAGACCATGCCGGGCTTGAGGGTGAGGGTGTTTTTCAGGAACTCATCCTGCGGCACCGTGTATTGGAGCAGGGCTTCGGCGGGGACGCAGACGGCCTGTAGCCGTCCGCCCGCCAGTGCGCCCAGCACCGACAGCCGCCGGTACTCGTACTCGCGGCCCGCACCTTCCACGGGGCGGAGCATGAAGTCCCGGGGCGGGAATACCGCCGCCGAAAGGCCCAGCGTCTTGAGGTCATCGGTGAAATGGGTGGCCTCGGCCTCGCCGGGGGTGACGATGCAGAGGACGCGGCCTGTGTCCTTCTGGAGGGAGGCGTAGAGCAGGGCCCGGCCCGCCGGAGGCAGGCCGAACAGTGCCGCCGGCCCCGGCGACGCAAGGCTGGCCGCGATCTTCTGGTATTCGGGGGTGCTTTTCAGGAGCGCTTCGTACATGGGAGACCTCCTTTCTGGTTAAAGCCTCTCCCTTTGGGAGAGGTGTCACCGCAGGTGACGGAGAGGGCAAGGACGGGACGATAGGGCCGCTGCATAGCGACAAGCAGGCTCTTTGTCAGAGAGAGGCTATCGCTGCGTTCGAGCCTCTTTGCCCGCGGCCTTGCCCTCTCAGGCGCTTCGCGCCAGCTCTCCCAAAGGGAGAGCCTTTGATTCACCCGTTATACTTGCTCTGCGCCAGACCGAGCTTGCCGTCCATGATGAGCTTGGCGGCGGCTTCGAGGTCGGGCAGGCGGTCGGCGAGGGCCTTGGCGTCGTCGGGCGGGAACTTACCCAGCACCCAGTCGGCGAGGTCGTAGTCCGGGCGGGGCTTTGCGCCCACCCCGATGCGGATGCGGGGGAAGTTTTCGCTGCCGAGGCGGGCGATGATGCTCTTGAGGCCGTTGTGGCCGCCTGCCGAGCCGGAGGGCCGGATGCGCAGTTTGCCGGGGCTTTGGGTGATGTCGTCGCAGAGGACGATGACGTGGTCGGCGGGGATCTTGAAGAAGCCCGCCAGCGGGGCGATGGAGTCGCCCGAGAGATTCATATAGGTCAGGGGCTTGAGGAGCACGACCTTATGGCCGTCCACCTCGCCCTGCCCCCACAGACCCTGAAACTTGGTCTTGGAGACGGAGATGCCCCATCTGCCTGCCAGATCGTCCAGCGCGGAAAAGCCTGCGTTGTGGCGGGTGCCGTCGTATTTTGGCTCCGGGTTGCCGAGGCCGGCAATGAGCCAGATGTCATTGGTATTCATACTGTATTCTGCCTTTTTGTGTCTGAGCTGTTTTTCGAACAGTATATTATTATAACATACGCGCGCGCAAAAAGATACACAAAAAGCGCAAAAAAGCCGCCGTGCGGGCGACACGGCGGCGTGGGGAGCGGGGGGTCAGCCCTGCTCCTGTTCCAGTTTCTGTTTTTTCGCAATGTACGCTTCCATCTTCGGCTCGGCCCAGCCGTCGAGGTTGGTCTGGCGCTCGCGGGCGATGCCAAGTGCCTGCGGGGGCACGTCTTTGGTGATGGTGCTGCCGGCGGCGGTGTAGGCTCCGTCGCCGATGGTGACGGGGGCCACGAGATTGGTGTTGCAGCCGATGAAGCAGTAGTCGCCAATGGTCGTGCGGAACTTATCCTTGCCGTCGTAGTTGCAGGTGACGGTGCCGCAGCCGAAGTTGCAGTATTTGCCCACATCGCTGTCGCCGATGTAGGTCAGGTGGCTGACGGTATTGCCCCGGGCAAAGCTGGAGTTCTTCGTCTCGACGTAAGCGCCCAGATGCACGCCGTAGCCGGTGACGGTGTTGATGCGGACATGGGTGAAGGGGCCGATGTTGTTGTGGGGGCCGAGATGGCTGCTGTAGACCTGACTTGCGTTGACGGAGGTGCCCTCGTCCACGGTGCTGTCCTCGATGAGGGTGTTGGGGCCGATGACGCAGCCTGCGCCGATGACCGTCTGGCCCTTCAGGATGGTGCCCGCGAGGATGACAACGCCCGGGGCGATGACGACCTCGGGGTCGATCTCAACACTTCGGCTGCGGATGTCCACGCCGTTTGCGATGTGGCGCAGCAGCACCTCTTCACGCTGTGCCTCGGCGGCGTCGAGCTTGGCCTTTGCGGCGGCCAGTGCGGATGCATCGATATTCTGCATAAGGAAAAACCTCCTCCAACTCTGCCTTTCGCAGAAGCCAAACAGACTGCGACGGCCTCTGCGGAAGAGGGATTGTTGTATCCAAGATAAAAGAAATTCGAAAGGAAGAAAGACAAACAAAAGGGGCAACGAGTTTAATGGATAGAAAGTTGTATCCAACTGCCCAAAAGTGGCGTCAAAACTCGAAAATCCTCTTCAAATCTTTCCCATTTTATATTACCGAAAAAGAGAGTAAAATGCAAGAGTTTGCACAAAAAATATCAAACAAATTCGGTGATTTGCCCGATGGAATGGGCGCGAAATTCTGGTATAATAGTTTAGCATTCACAGAGAAATGTTTATCGTATGACAAGACAGAGCATCGATAAGACCGCCGGAGCATCGCGCCGGGGGCCATCATTTGGGAGGTAAACACGCATGAGCAAAAAGTATCTGTACTACTTCAGCGAAGGCAACGATGCCTTTGGCGGCGACAAGGTCACCATGAAGAACATTCTGGGCGGCAAGGGCGCTGGCCTGGCTGAGATGACTGCAGCCGGTATGCCGGTCCCGCAGGGCTTCACCATCACCACGGAAGCCTGCACCCAGTACTACGCAGACGGCCGTCAGATCAACGACGAGATCACCGCTGACATCTTCGAGCACGTCAAGGGCCTCGAGAAGATCACCGGCAAGACCTTCGGCGACAACGAGAACCCGCTGCTGGTCTCCGTCCGCTCCGGCGCACGTCAGTCCATGCCCGGCATGATGGACACCATCCTGAACCTCGGCCTGAACGACGAGGCAGTCGAGGGTCTGGCCAAGAAGACCAACAACGCCCGTTTCGCATACGACTGCTACCGCCGCTTCGTGCAGATGTTCGCCGACGTCGTCATGATGGTCCCGAAGAGCCTGTTCGAGGTCGAAATCGATAAGATGAAGGAAGCCAAGGGCGTCAAGAACGACGTTGACCTGACTGCCGAGGACCTGAAGGAGCTGGTCGGCACCTTCAAGAAGATCTACGAGGACAACGAGGGCAAACCCTTCCCGCAGGATCCCAAGGATCAGCTGATCGAGGCCGTCAAGGCTGTCTTCCGCAGCTGGGACAACCCCCGTGCAAACGTCTACCGTAAGATGAACGAGATCCCCTACGAGTGGGGCACCGCTGTCAACGTCCAGCAGATGGCCTTCGGCAACTCCGGCGACCGCTCTGGCACCGGCGTCGCATTCACCCGTGACCCCGCCACCGGCGCAAAGAAGCTGATGGGCGAGTACCTGATCAATGCACAGGGCGAGGACGTCGTTGCTGGTGTCCGCACTCCGTCCCCCATCAGCCACCTGCACGAGCAGATGCCTGAGGTGTACGATCAGTTCGTTGAGATCGCAACCCGTCTGGAGAACTACTTCCGCGATATGCAGGATATGGAGTTCACCATCGAGGACGGCCACCTGTATATGCTGCAGACCCGTAACGGCAAGCGTACCGCTCAGGCTGCCCTGCAGATCGCCTGCGATCTGGTGGACGAGGGCATGATCACCGAGCAGGAGGCTGTCCTGCGCGTTGAGCCCAAGCAGCTGGATACCCTGCTGCACCCCCAGTTCGATGCTGCTGCTCTGAAGGCTGCCGAGGTCGTCGGCAAGGGTCTGGCAGCTTCTCCCGGTTCTGCCTGCGGCCAGATCGTCTTCACCGCCGAGGAGGCTGAGGAGATGGTCAAGTCCGGCAAGATGAAGAAGGTCGTTCTGGTTCGTCTGGAGACCTCTCCCGAGGACATCGTCGGTATGCAGGTGTCTCAGGGCATCCTGACCGTCCGCGGCGGCATGACCAGCCACGCAGCCGTTGTTGCCCGTGGTATGGGCACCTGCTGTGTCTCCGGCTGCGGCAACGACAACGAGGTGAAGATCGACGAAGAGGCTAAGACCTTCGAGATCAACGGCCACAAGTTCGTCGAGGGCGACTGGATCTCCATCGACGGCTCCACCGGCAACATCTACGGCGAGCAGGTCGCAACCGTCGCCGCTACCGGCAACAAGAACTTCAACCGCTTTATGGGCTGGGCAGACGCTGCTCGTCAGCTGCTGGTCATGACCAATGCGGATAACCCGCGCGACGCACAGCAGGCAGTGGATCTGGGTGCTGAGGGCATCGGCCTGTGCCGTACCGAGCATATGTTCTTCGCAGAGGACCGCATCAAGGCTGTCCGCGAGATGATCTGCGCCCGTACTGTGGAGGAGCGCGAGACTGCTCTGGCCAAGGTCGAGCCGTTCCAGCAGAGCGACTTCGAGGCGATGTACCGCATCATGGGTGAGCGCCCGATGACCATCCGTTATCTGGATCCGCCTCTCCACGAGTTCCTGCCCACCAAGGACGAGGACATCAAGGAGCTGGCTGCCGATATGGGCATGACCTTCGATGACCTGAAGAATGTCGTTGCTTCTCTGCACGAGTTCAACCCCATGATGGGCCATCGCGGCTGCCGTCTGGCTGTCACCTACCCCGAGATCGCAGCAATGCAGACCCGCGCTGTCATCAAGGCAGCTCTGAACGTCTCTGCTGAGACCGGCTACGTCATCACCCCGCACATCATGATCCCGCTGGTCGGCGAGGTCAAGGAGCTGAAGTTCGTCAAGGACGTTGTCGTCAAGGTCGCTGATGAGCTGATCGCTGCCTCCGGTGTTGATATGAAGTATCTGGTCGGTACCATGATCGAGATCCCCCGTGCAGCTCTGACTGCCGGTGATATCGCCAAGGAGGCTGAGTTCTTCAGCTTCGGCACCAACGACCTGACCCAGATGACCTTCGGCTTCAGCCGTGACGATGCTGCAAAGTTCCTCGGCGCTTACTACGAGAACAAGATCTACGAGAGCGATCCGTTCCAGCATCTGGATCAGGTCGGCGTCGGCAAGCTGATTAAGATGGCTGCTCACGATGGCCGTGAGACCCGTGCTGATCTGGGTCTGGGCATCTGCGGCGAGCACGGCGGCGATCCCTCCAGCGTCGAGTTCTGCCACAATGTTGGTCTGGACTACGTCAGCTGCTCTCCCTTCCGTGTGCCTATCGCACGTCTGGCTGCTGCGCAGGCTGCTATCAAGAACCCCCGCAAGTAACTGCGTGAGGCGCTGAGAGCATAAGGCTTTTGTAACGATTTATCGTTAAAAATCAGGCTTAAAATAAGGCTCGCCGTCAATTTTGGCGGTGGGCCTTATTTGTTTGCTCATGTATGAGGTGAATTACGTTTAACACGGAGCGGCTTTCCAGAACCATCACAGATACACCTCCACGGGCAGGCCGGTCCACGCTGCACGGCGGAACTGGTGGGGTATCTTGTTGGCTTCCCGGTAACACTTGGCGGTTTCAAAGTCGATGGTGAAGGTGAGGATGGGCTTTTCCGATACAGGCATCAGATTGGTGCGCTCCTCTTTGGACTTCTTGCAGGCACGAAGAATGGCTTTATTCTGATTGCCCCAGACCTTTTCAAAGATCTTCTTCGCCATCAATTCCAACTTCCACTCCGGGATAGAAATGGCATCACAGCTGAGCTGTTTGGTCATGTTGTGCTCCAGAACGAAGGAACGGGTCGGGTTGACGGTTCGCATATTGCACTGGTAGCCTGAAGCAGGAACAGCCGCCCATGCCCTGCATCTGCGCTCGTTGCAACCAGCCCATTAAGAGAGTCAAGCTGAAGGATGGCTCCATCATGCAGGCGGCAGAGTTTGCCGCCACCCATGAGGGAATGTGCGCTGACTGCTATAAAGCCACCAGATTGAACGTAGCATAAGGCAAATGCTTGTAAATTTCACATCTGTATGCTACTATAATAACAAGAGAAAAGAAGGCGATGGGATGGCGCAAAAGGATACATCTGAAAAAATTCTGGAATCCTATAACGATGTCTTTTCAGACATTGTGAATGTGCTTCTGTTCAACGGCAAACAGGTTCTGTCTGCGGATGAACTGGAAGATCAGGCTCCACGATCCTACTACAAAGTAGATGGCAAGATTCGTGAGATCGAGCGGGATGTTGCCAAACGCTGGAAGAACGGAAATATTCGCGTGGCCTGTATCGGTTTTGAAAACCAGACCGCTTCTGATCCCAATATGCCGCTCCGTGTCATGGGCTACGATGGCGCAGAGTACCGGGCGCAGTTGCTTAATGACAGCGAAAATCTCTATCCTGTTGTGACGCTGGTGCTCTACTTCGGTCACGATAAGCCGTGGAATGGGCCGCTTTCCCTGAAGGAACGGCTGAACATTCCCAAGGAGTTTGAGCCGTATGTCAACGACTATAAGATCAACCTGTTCCAGATTGCCTATCTGACCCATGAGCAGGTAGAACTTTTCCAGAGCGATTTTAAGGTCGTGGCAGACTATTTCGTACAGAAACGGGAAAACGGCGACTATATTCCGAGTTCACAGGATTTGACCCATGTGCAGGAAACGCTTCAACTGCTGAGTATTATGACGAATGATAATCGGTTTGAGGAAGCGTACAATACAAATACCGATGGCCAGAAAGGAGGCCCACGCAATATGTGTGATGTGCTTGATAAAGTGGAAAGCAGAGGCATTGCAAAAGGCGTTGTGAAAGGTAAGGCTGAGGGTGAAATTGAAGGCAAAAATCAAATGGCTCTCCTTGTCAAGAAACTCCTCGATCAAGGCCGTATTGATGATGTCAAGCGGGCTTCTGAAGATGAGGTGTACCGCGATCAGTTGATAAAAGAATTTGGCATTCGATAAGACCGGAGGCCCACGCAATATGTGTGATGTGCTTGATAAAGTGGAAAATCGTGGAAAGGCTGAAGGCGCAAATAGTGTAGCTCTGCTCATGAAGAAGCTCTTCGATCAAAACCGCATTGAGGATGCAAAACGGGCTTCTGAAGATAAGGAGTATCGCACTCGGCTGATGAAAGAGTTGGGCATCGGCTAAAAAATTCATATGTACAACTGGGGGAGCGTTTTCGGATGCTCTCCCTTTACTTTTGCAGGGCAGTCCGTGTGGATTGTCCTGCTTCTTTATATAAGGAGAAGACAGACTATGATCTTTAATGCAATGACCGAACACTACGAAGAGATCACGGTTTGCGGAAAGCCTGCACTGTTCACCAGCATCCGCATCAAGAGAGATACCATCCCGGACGGCCTGTACGCCTACGATGTCCGGCATGATGACGAGTGCCGGGGCATCCCTTGTGAGATTGCGCCCTTTGTGATGGTCAACCACTGGGGTACCATCATCCTTGCGGAACCGCTGGAACTGCCGGACGGTGGGCGGCGATATATTAACGAGGACACCGACTGGAACTACGCTCCGTTTGGAGGAACAGAGAAAAATCAAAAGCCATGTGTCACAGCGGAAGAATTTATAAAGACCTATGTGAAGCAGGAATAACAGAAAACTTGTGCCGGAGAGGTATTAAAAATGCCGTTCGTCATTTTAGCGTTATCAATCTGCTAAGATAAATTGCCCAATCTCGCTGTAATTGATACTTTTCTGCACCTACGGCATTTTTGATACAGAAAGAAAAAAGTTATGAGTATTTATGGCTATTGCAGAATTTCCACTGCAAAACAGAGTATCGACCGCCAGATCCGCAACATCAAGGCAGAATACCCGACTGCCCACATTGTACAGGAAGCCTACACCGGCACATCCATTTTTCGCCCGGAATGGCTGAAGCTCTACCGGATTCTGAGAGCCGGAGATGTGGTGGTGTTCGATTCGGTGTCCCGGATGTCCAGAAATGCAGAAGAGGGGGTTGCTCTGTACGATGACCTCTACCATAAGGGCATCCGGCTGGTGTTCTTGAAAGAGCACCACATCGACAGCGAGACCTACAAAAAAGCCCTGTCCGGCAGCATTGCCATGACAGGGACGAATGTGGATTTCATCTTGAAGGGCATCAACGAGTATCTGATGGCCTTGGCTAAGGAGCAGATCAAGCTGGCCTTTGAGCAGTCCGAAAAAGAAGTTGCCGATCTGCACCAGCGTACCCGTGAGGGCCTTTTGACCGCCCGGCTGAACGGCAAGCAGGTTGGCCGTAAGAAAGGCATTGGCTTTGAAACCAAAAAGTCCAAAGCAGCCAAGGAGAAGATCCGTATCCATTGTAAGGCGTTCGGCGGCACATTGAATGACATGGAGTGCATAAAATTGACTGGACTTGCCCGGAATACCTATTATAAGTATAAGAGGCAGATTCGGGAGGACACTGAAATGAAGGATTGACTTCTATGTAGAAGAAGTGCTGCAAAAGCAGACAGAAGGAACACGGTACATTCAAAATGAGAATGCCGTGTTCCTTTTTTGTGGCTTGTGTAGGATGGACAACCATACCGTCCAGCCAAATCTGTATAATGAGAGCAGAAAAGTTGATGGAAACATAAGACAGAAGGAGAAGAGCGTATGAAAAAATTTTTGATGGTGCTGCTGAGCATTCCTCGGGGAGACGACGGCGGATGCGCAAACAGCAGCCAACACGTACAAGGCCGTTGTGGCAGGTGAGAACAGCGGCATCGAAAAGAGCGCGGTCAACTCGTGGTCGGAGCACGACAGGGTAGTGCAGCTCATGGAGTATCTGCAGCACTTCCTCCACCCGCTGTTCGTGTATCAGGGCATTGACTATCAGGGCGTCCGGCAGGTGGCTGTGGATTCCACTGCACTGGTCAGCACCAATGAGCTTGCGCTTCACATGGGCCTGCCCCGTCATTCGGTGCGGGGCCTGCCGGTGGTGGAGCACGCAGCCTTTGCGCAGGAAGTCATCTCCCGGAAAAAGAATACCGACAGCGGCATCCTGCTGGGCGAGGTGTACCATCTGGGACAAAAGACCGGCACCGAGGTCCGGCTGGATGTGAACAGTCTGACTATGCACACCTTTGTTACCGGTTCCACCGGCTCGGGCAAATCCAATGCCGTGTACCATCTGTTGTCGGAGGCGCAGCAAAAGGATGTTTCGTTCCTTGTGGTGGAACCGGCCAAGGGCGAATACCGCCGCGTGTTCCCGTTGGTGCGGTGCTTCGGCACAAACCCGCAGCTGGGTGAGATGCTCCGCATCAATCCATTCGCCTTCCCGCAGGGCATCCATGTACTGGAACACATTGACCGCATCGTGGAAATCTTCAACGTCTGTTGGCCGATGTATGCCGCCATGCCGGCAGTGCTCAAGGATTCCATCGAGCGAGCGTATGTCTCGGCAGGCTGGGATATGGAACTGTCCGAAAATACTGAGGTGCCGGGCCTGTTCCCGACCTTTGCGGACGTGCTGCGGGAACTGAAAGAAACGATCCATTCTTCCGATTACTCCGCAGACACCAAAGGCGACTACATTGGCTCGCTTTCCACCCGCCTGAAATCGCTGACCAACGGCATCAATGGCTGCATCTTTGTCAGCGATGAGATGCCGATGGCAGACTTGTTTGATAAAAATGCCATCATTGATTTGAGCCGGGTAGGCTCTATGGAGACCAAATCCCTCATCATGGGTCTTGTTGTGCTCAAGCTGCAAGAATACCGCATGGCCAATGCAACGGGCATGAACCGGGCGCTGCGACACATCACTGTTCTGGAAGAAGCGCACAACCTGCTCAAAAAAACCTCCACGGAGCAGAGTACCGAGTCTGCGAATCTGTTGGGTAAATCAGTGGAGATGCTCACCAATGCCATTGCAGAGATACGTACTTACGGCGAAGGCTTCATCATCGTGGATCAGGCACCCAACCTGCTGGATACGGCCGCAATCCGCAACACCAATACGAAAATCGTCCTGCGCCTGCCGGAAGAGAACGACCGCGAGATAACCGGCGGCGCAATGGCGCTGAAGGATGTGCAGGATGAAGAACTTTCCAAGCTGCCCACCGGTGTGGCGGCGGTGTACCAGAACGACTGGCAGGAAGCCGTCCTCTGCGCGCTGCCCAAATATGAGAGCAGAGGATTTGTGCAGTCCAGACCGAAGCCTTCCGTTCCAGACCGCAAGAGCCGGTATGATGCCATCCTTCACATCCTGCTCAAGCCGCAGCTTGCCCCTGAGGAAAAAGAGAACCTGAAGGAAAAGCTCTGCCGGGTGAACGTTTCTGCTAAAGTCCGGCACGACCTGCTGACAAATGCGGAAAAACAGAACAGCATCTACCAGTGGGCGCTGGCGGATTTTATTCGGGAAAGCTATGCGTATCATGACGTGTTCCGTGGCACGACGGATTATCAGTCGGTGGAACAGCTGGGACAACTGGTGCAGGAAAATCTATCCATCTATTTTGCCGGGTTCCAGACCGAAGAACTCCACAAGATCACCAGCTGCGTCTGTATTCTGGAACATGAGAAGCATCCCGAAAACAAACCGATTCAGGACTTGTGTCTTATGCATCAGAAAGAAAGGATGTTTGGATAATGCTAGATAAAATTGCATCTGCTGCTGCGGAAGTAGCAGACAGCGCTGAAACGGCGGAAGCGGCAGGCGGCGCACTCGAGCAGAGTGCGGAGCAGTCTGCTTTGTGCCGCCCGTGCAGAGAAGAATTTCCAAAGCCGATAGACGGTGATATCATTAAAAATGGCCCACTGGAGCGCATCAATAAGCGTCCCGGACAAGAGAAACTGCCCGGGCCGGAGATACCCTACGAAAAACGACCAGATATCAATATCGTCTATGAGCGTCCCGGCAGGGAAGAACTGCCGAGGATGGCAAGACCGGTAAGAATTGAGGATGCTCGAGTCAAAACGAAACTAACGGATGGCGTCGGGGAAATAAAGAACGAAGGACTCTCTGCGGCGGAAAAAGCAATGATCCAAAAAGAAACCGGCTGGTCGGATGAGATCATAGATGCAATTAGCTCCATGGAAGAGTATGAAATCTACAAAAAAGCTGGATTACAAGAAGCTGAAATCAATGGTCGTAAATGTCTTATTCGCGGTGATATCGATTGGGAGCAGAAAGATGAAATGGGGCGTACCAACCGAGAACGTGTGCAGCAGGGACTCTCTCCTTACAATAAAGACGGAAAAGTAATCGAGCTTCATCACATTGGACAGCATACAGACAGTCCGTTAGCAGAGCTTACACAGGAAGAACACCGCGGCAAGGAAAACTATCATGTTCTGCACCATAAGTCCGGTGAATCCGAAATAGATCGAGCTGTGTTTGGTGTTGAGCGTGCTGAGCATTGGGAAAACCGTGCAACAGAAAGGAGCAGTTCGTAATGGAAAATATCGTTGAAAAAATCAGTAAAATTGAACATCTGTACAAATTAAAAGGCTGTAAAACGAGCCAGATTCAAGCGGCTCAGAAAGAGCTTGGCCTGGAATTTCCTGAAGAATTTATTGATTATGTAAAAAGTTATGGTGCCATTAGTTTTTATGCAACAGAATGGACAGGACTGAATGTGCCTGAATCTCTAGATGTTGTGCATGTAACCAAGGAAGAGCGCAATCTGAATCCAAATTTTCCGAAGGATTGCTTTGTTCTTGAAAATCAGGGCATAGATGGTATTATTACGGCAGTAAGCCATGATGGAAAGGTATATGCCATACAGTATGAGAAAAAGCAGCTTCTGTGCAACTCTATCTCAGAGTATCTGGATCGCTGCATTGCGCGAAAAAATGCAAAAAGGTAATAGTCTTTAATGAGCTTATAAGTCCACTGCACTTTCAGGTTATTACAATCCCGGTCGATTGCACATACAATACAAGTATCACTTCACAAAACGGAGGGTACTTGTACTATGGTGGACTACGCCGACATCGGAAAACGCATCCGTGCCTGCCGCCTTGCAAAGGGCATGACGCAGGAACAGCTGGCCAATGAGGTCGGCGTGGTGGTCACGCATATCAGTCATATCGAAACAGGCAACTCCGTGCCCAGCCTGAAAACGCTGATCGACATCATCAACGCGCTGAACTGCTCCGCAGACGAACTGCTGTGCATTGAGATCAAAAAGGCAAAGCCGGTGTTCGACAGCTGGATGACCGAACAGCTTGCAGATTGCTCTGCTGATGAAGCAAAGATTATCAAAGAAACGGTGGTCAGCCTGAAAAAATCGCTCCGAAAAGTGTACGGAAAGTCCTCTAAATACAGATATGACTAAAACTTCAAAAAACTGAACGCTAGTTGGTAGGTGTTGAGCGCCTGAAAAAGCACCCATAAAGTAAACGAACCGCCTCGGTTTCCGATACAGGAAGCCGGGGCGGTTTTTCTGTGCAAAGCCATATAGAAAAATCCCAATGGAAGTTTGCGGATGGACAATACTGGTGTCCAATCAACGCTTTATAATAAAAGCATCAAAATGATTCATTTGAATCATTCCGAACGGAATAGGTTATGCATCCATTGAGATGGGAGGAAACATCATGAAAGAACGATTTGAAATCTATGATGGCAGTGCAGAAGCTAAAAAAGCCAAAGGAAAATCCAAAAATCTGAGCGGATTTCATCCACTGTTTACCGCATCTGCGCGCAGAAGCATTGCGCTGGATTCCTTAAAGATCTGGCTGCTGCTGGGGTTCGTTGTGGGCGTGGTGACAGGTGTTGCAACCGGTGCCGGAGCGGTATCCGTCTTTTTGGGGCTTCTGATCGCTGCAGTAATCTATTTTAGCTTCCGGGATGATGTCTATAAAAAAGTCTATGGCCCGGAGCATGACAGAGGCCAGCTGCCCTTGCCGGAAGGAATGAACTGGGAAGAAGCCGTAGACCGCATCCGTCGCGGATTTGCCAACCCGGACGTTGAACAGGTTACGGATACTGAGGATGCCGTGACCTTTTACAGCAAAAAGCGCGGTACCTATCAGCTGAAAAACACAGCCGATGGTCTGAAAATGACCATCCTGACCAAGCCATCCAAGAGTAGCAAGAAAGAATATCTGTATGCAGTTTTCAGCAGCGTTCTGCTGTCGCAGGTGATCGCCATCCTGTGTCCTGAAAAAATTTCTGCGGAGCAGGTGGAAGAAGAAAAGGAGGCGGCCCGGAAGCTGTTCGGTGCACATAAGATGCCTCTGGTCATTGAACTGGCGATTACAGTGGCATTTGTTGCATTCGCAGCGTAATACGGAATCCGATAGTATTATCCAGCGGATACCATTTTTTGAATTGCCATAAATACAGTGCGTTTCGCTTCGCAATCGGTGTACGTTCCATTCACTTCAAACGTATGAATGGAAGGTGCTAAAAGTGGGAGCTTCTTTGCCATTGTCATAAAAAACACCTCTTTTTGTGATTTATCAGGATGTTATGAATCAAATAGAAATTGATCGAGAGGAACTACTATAAAAACGCATAGCATTCTATCTGGTGGTTTATGACACTGTTATCCATAGATCGAAATCTAATAGAATGATAATAAACTGTTTTTTGGGATTTCTTATAGGGCGATTTGATCAAAGGCAGCGTATTTTCGATCTCCGCCCTTCAAATTCATTATGCCGAATGGAAAAATCATTACAGACTGCAATAAATCCAGTTTCGACATTTGGGATGGTTTTCGTCCGATCAGACAGGTCTGGCTTTCTTTATCAAGAGCCAGCGGGCATTTTGCGTCTTATTTTGTGAGTGGAAAGAAGGTACAATAATAACAAGTAACTCACATCTGCGAGGTGATACCATGCTGCGGGAAGCTCCGTTTTTTGTATAAATAAAAACTTTTTACTCTTCGGTTTCGTTCTATAAAACTTATACAAGAATGAAATTTTCTAAAATGCTGGAATAAAAATTGAAAATGAGGTATACTAATAACAGGAAGGAGTTGAAAGAATGCTTTGCCAGTTTTCTTTTCAGAATTTTAAGTCTTATAAGGATGAAACAACATTTGATTTCCGTGCAATGGCAATTCCGGAGTTTCAAGATGCATTGATCCGACAGGAGAAAGCAGAAGACTTACTTCCGGTCAGTGCAGTCTACGGCCCCAATGGTGGCGGTAAGACGAATCTGCTTCAGGCATTCTTTTGCCTGATTAACCTTGTTGTGAAGCCGATTCATGCATTGGAGAAGAATCGGCAGCCAATGATTTTACAGCAGGGCAGCAGTGTGGCTCCCTTTATGCTGGATGAAAGTTCTGCGAATGAACCTACGATTTTTCAGGTGTTCTTCCGTGTAGGCGAGAAGGAATACCAGTATTACATTGCGCTCAAGGAAGAAATTGTCTTTGAGTCTCTTCTGTGGCGTACACTTGGTGGTAAGAAGACAGGACTGATTTTTGAACGAGACGGCCAGAAGATTGAATTGGGTGCAAGTATCAGTAAGGCGAGCATCAACTTGGACGTCAACCCGAAGATGCCGTACCTTTCTTTTTTGGCAATCAATTATAATATTCCTGTGATTGCAGAAGTGCAGAATTGGTTTGAATCCTGTATTACGCAGAGCTACGCAAACCCCAGAGCGGAAAACATTGTGCTGGTGTCCAAGAGTGAGACGACTAAGGAAAGCCTGATTCATGCACTGAATGATGTAGGTATTGATTTGTCCGGTTATCGCTATGATGAGGATAGCAAGCACCTGTTTACGCAGAGAACAATCAATGGCAAAGTCTATGAGCTTCCCTTTGAAGCGGAATCGGATGGAACCAAGAAGATGATTGCAGCCTTGCCGGTTCTGATGGTAGCATTGCAGGAAGGCCGCACAGTGGTTGTGGACGAATTGGATGCCAAGCTGCATCCGAAGCTGCTCCGGTATGTGATTCAGATGTTCAAGAACCAAGAACTGAACAAGAAGGGCGCACAACTGTTATTCAGTTCTCACGACCTGACTACGATGAAGAATACCGTTTTTCGTCGCGATGAAATTTGGTTTGCCGCAATGAATGACAATCATGAGAGCGAGATTTATTCGCTTTACGAATTCCGGCAGGAGGACAATACTCGCGTCAAGAGCACAGCGGCCTTTGACAAGCAGTATCTGGAAGGTCGATATGGTGCAGATCCCTACCTTTCCAATATGCTGACAGGGAGGGACTGGGCATGAGTCTGAAGCCTCCGAAAAAGAGTGACCTTGGAAAAAGCTGGATGAAGAATCGCCGTGATAAGGCGAGGATGATTCAGCCGGAATACCACTTGATTGCATCTGAAGGTACAGAAACCGAGCCGCAGTATTTTGGCGCAATTCAACGGATTATCAATTCTAAGTACCGTGATAGAATCCAGCTAAAGGTAGAGGGCATTGGCGACAATACGGTGAATCTGTTGATGAAAGCTCGTCAATACATTCAGAATAACGGCATTGTGTTTAAGCACGTCTGGATTGTCTATGACACAGATGATTTTCCGGCAGAAAATATCGACATGGTAGCACAGTTGTGCGAAGAATACAATGCACAAAGTGAGACGATTTACCATGCTGTATGGTCGAACCAGTGCGTAGAACTGTGGTATTTGCTGCATTTTATGTATATGGATACTGATATTGATAGATGTCGTTACTGGCCGAAGCTAAGCGATTGGCTGAAAAACATTGGCGCAGGGAGTTACGAGAAGAACCGCCCGGATATGTATGAAGTGCTGCGACCTTACATGGACATTGCGATTGCCAATGCAAAGCGATTGGACAAGCAATATGTGTGATGTGCTTGATAAAGTGGAAAACAGAGGCATCGAAAAAGGCATCGTGAAAGGCGAAAGCCGTGGTGAAAACAAAATGGCTCTGTTGGTGAAGAAGCTTCTTGACCAGAATCGCATTGACGATGTAAAGAGGGCTTCTGAAGATGAAAAGAGCCGTGCGGAGTTGATGAAAGAGCTTGGAATCAACTGAAAATTTTCAAATGACGTATTATCGTAAATCCGAACGCTCTGTGATTTTGGCTGCTGTTGAGGCTGCGATTAAGTCTCCCCGGGAATAAAATCTGATAGGACAAAGAAGAAAAAAGCTCTTGGCTTCTGTAATGGAGGCCAAGAGCTTTTTACATCTTGTTTTGTAAGCTGAAAGAGGGTACAATGATAGCAGAAGTACGCACATCAATGAGGTGATACTATGCTGAATATTTTTTACGGTGATATGAAGGAAGCGGTGTACAATACGGCTTCTTATTTCAAATACGATTACGAGGAAGACTGGATTGTTGACCCGATGGTCAAGGAAATGATTCAGGATGTAGATAGATCCACTGTGATTGACAGTGGTATCATTGACAGCCCGGTCTTGGGTAAAATTCCACCGATTGGTTTGTCTGGTGGCGTAAAGACCCTGATTTTGGTAAAGTTTGAGCCAGAGAAAGTATTCAATGCATCGACTTGTGGTAACAACTGTGCAAAGTGGCTGCTCAAAATTGCAGAGCAGGAGGATCGCACGGTGAATTTGCGTCACCTGATGGATTTTGGCAAAAAGCCGTTTACAATAAAAGTGCTGAACACGAATCAAATCGTTCACAATATGGAAGAGCTGATTTTGGCCGCAGGTGAATTTGTGTAAAGGGGCTGACAGAAATGAAAGGCATTCATAAAGTAGTCGTTGGCACAAAGTACCTGAAATATGAATTTGAACTGCGGCGCAACTTAACCATCATTCGCGGGGATAGCGCAACGGGTAAAACGACCCTCGTGGATATGATCCGTACCCATATGAACGATGGAGAAAGTGGGCCGGTCACTCTAAATTGTGATAAGCGCTGCTATGTGGTAGAAGGAAATCTTTGGAAGGGACAGCTCGACAACATTCAGGATAGCATTGTTTTTATCGATGAAGGCAACGAGTTTGTCAAGACCAAAAATTTTGCACGTGCGATTCAGCAGACGGATAACTATTATGTTATCGTAACGCGGGAGGGCTTGCCAGCTCTGCCATACAGTGTGGAAGAAGTGTATGGTATCCGAACCTCTGGAAAGTATGGGGCGCTGAAACAGAGCTATCATTCGCTCTATCGAATTTACCCGGATAGCACAACGGAAAATATTAAGCCGGAGAAAATTTTGACTGAGGACAGCAATTCGGGTTATCAGTTTTTTGATGCGGTCTGTACAGAACATCAAATGCAATGTGATACCGCGAACGGAAAATCTAATGTATTTTCCTATTTGAAGGCGCATAAGGATGAAAAGATTCTGGTGATTGCAGATGGCGCTGCCTTTGGCCCGGAAATGGATAGGGTGTTGCAGTTGGTGCTGACAAGAGAGAATCTGGCACTCTATTTGCCAGAATCTTTTGAATGGTTAGTACTTTCTTCTGGGATCCTGAAAGATACGGAGGTTGCACAGATTTTGCAGACACCGTCTGACTACATCGACAGCAAGGAATATTTTAGCTGGGAGCGTTACTTTACGGCGCTTCTGACGGAGAAAACGGCGGGAACATATCTGAATTATACCAAGAAAACGCTGAATGAGGCCTATCTGAGGGATGGTGTGAAAAACGCGATTTTGGGACAGATGCAGAAAGTCGAATCGTAATGAGGATACAGTATACATTAAAGGTTTATCCGGCAGGGCTTGGGCGCAGCGTATACAGAACGATAACCATCTGTGGTACGGATACACTGGATCAGCTCTGCATGGCGATTTTGAATGCATTTGATTTTACGGCAGAGCATCTGTATGAATTTTGCATGGACAACAAGATGTACAGCGAAGACTGCTATCGATTCAATCCGATGGAAGATGACCTGTTTGACGAAGATGATGCAGAAGGAACCGATATTGCATTGGATGAACTGGGGCTGATCGAAGGACAAAAATTCTCGCTCCATTATGACTTTGGCGATGATTGGATGTTTGCCATCCGTGTGATGAAAATAGAAGAAGTAAAAAAACATCGCAAGCCGATGCTGCTCAGTTCAAAAGGAAGCGTTGAGCAGTACCCGGAGGGAGAAGAATGATGCCCAACGCTCTGCAATTTTGGCACCCGCCCAGGCTGCTATCAAGAACCCCCGCAAGTAACTGCGTGAGGCGCTGAGAGCATAAGGCTCAATAAAATATTATAAACGCCCCGGTTTCCGCAACAGGAAGCCGGGGCGTTTTTGCACAAAAAAGAAGGCACGATTTTGGGGCTTTGACGAATTTGTGCCGGGCCATTGACAGCAGAAGGACAGAGGCGTATTTTTGGTGCAGTAAGCGGAACAGAGGATAATGAAGCTGCCGCTTTTTGCCCTGCAAAGGTGCTTCTGATTGGATGGGGCCTGACCCGATGAGCTTATTTTTTGCATCTGCGGGACAAAAACAATGAAAGTACAGATTATGGGACGCCTTATCTGGTATGCTTGCCGTACCGAAAACACGGACGATCGGAAAAGGAGCAGAGAATGCGATGGATGCTGAATAAAACAAAGTTTCTGGCAGGAAAAACAGACCCGGAAAACACCAGCCTATGGCTGCCGCTCTGGATGCACCTGCGAGATACGGCAGAGATCATGGAGCTTCTGGTGCGGAAATGGCTGCCCGACAGCGTAAAAAAGGCATCCGGGTTGGAAGAGGAAGAATTGGTGTGTTTGGCTCGCTTTTTGGGCTGGGGACACGATTTGGGCAAAGCGATTTTAACCTTCCAGAGCATGATCATGCAGTGTTTGCCCGAAGCGAAACAACGGCTGGAACGCCTGACACCGCTGAGCTGCCCGGTGCAGAACCGCAAACAGTCGCCTCATGCCCGGGCGAGTGAAGCAATCTTGAGAGAACTGGGGTGCCCTGTCGGAATCGCTTCGGTCGCGGGTGCCCATCATGGTAGGCCGCAGAATGGCGAGGCAGTCGATAAGCAGCTGGACGGCTGGGAGAGCAACTATTACCCGAAAGAGCAAAAGTGCATATGGGAGGGCTTTTGGAACGAATTGCTTCAGGCGGCACTGCAGGACAGCGGCTATTCCGGGGTAGATGCGCTGCCGGTGCTCAACCAGCCCGAAGAGATTTTGCTGACGGGACTTTTGATCATGGCAGACTGGATCGCCAGCAACACGGAGTATTTCCCGCTGATCCCAGTGGAAGAGCTGGGCAGCAGGGAGGATTATCCGGCGCGGGTGGACAGGGCGTGGAAAAAGCTGGCGCTCCCCTTCCCATGGGAGGCGCAGCAGGGCATTGCAGAGCCGCAGGAGTTTGAGGTGCGGTTCGGCTTTGCGCCCAACGCCGTGCAGCGAGCGGTTCTGGATGCGGTGAGTGCTGCGGCAGAACCGGGCATCCTGATTCTGGAAGCGCAGATGGGCGTGGGCAAAACAGAGGCGGCTCTGGCCGCTGCGGAGATCATGGCCAGCCGGTTCAGTCTGGGTGGCATCTTTTTCGGACTGCCCACGCAGGCTACGGCAAACGGCATCTTTCGTCGGCTGCTCCACTGGGCAGATACCCAGTCGGAGGAGGTGCCGCAGGCCATCCAGCTGGCCCATGGCATGGCAGAGCTGAATGAAAACTATCTTCGGCTGCAAGGGGGCGGGGTGCAGCTGGAAGAGGATGCGCCGGAAGAGCATCAGGTACAGGTGCATCAGTGGTTCCGGGGCAGCAAGCAGGCATTGCTGGCCAGCTTCGTCGTCGGCACAGTGGATCAGTTGCTGATGGCAGCACTGACCCAAAAGCACGTGATGCTGCGGCATCTGGGGCTTGCGGGCAAGGTGGTGATCATCGACGAGTGCCATGCCTACGATGCTTACATGAACTGCTATCTGGATCGCGCACTGGAATGGCTGGGCTGGTACAAGGTGCCGGTGATCCTGCTGTCGGCCACCCTGCCCGCCCGGCGGCGTGCAGAGCTGATCGAAGCGTATCAGCAAAAGCACAGGCCTGACCCGGACGCCCCGTGGAGATTTAGCTGCGGCTATCCGCTGCTGACATGGACGGACGGCGCAGAGGTAAAGCAGACCGTCATCCCGCTGGACACACCCGGACAAACGGTGCAGTTGACCCCGCTCACAGAGGCAGAACTGCCCGGGCTGCTGCGCCGGAAGCTGGCGGAGGGCGGCTGTGCGGGGGTGATCGTCAACACAGTTAAAAAAGCGCAGAAGATCGCGCAGTTGCTGCGGGAGAGCTTGCCCGACAAAGAGGTGCAGCTGTTCCATGCACAGTTCCTGATGCCGGACCGCGCCGCGCGGGAAGAGCAGCTGATGGAACGCATCGGCAAGGATTCTGTGCCGGAGAGCCGGAACGATCTGATCGTGGTGGGCACGCAGGTGATGGAGCAGTCGCTGGACCTTGATCTGGACGTTCTGATCACCGAGCTTTGCCCTATGGATCTTCTGTTGCAGCGTATCGGACGGCTTCACCGCCATTGCCGCAGCCGCCCAAAGCCCTTACAGCAGGCCTGCTGTGCGGTGCTGGACACCGGAGAAGAGGCTTTTGATGCGGGCAGCGAGGCGGTATATGGTCAGTGGCTGCTCTGGCGCACCCGGAAGTATCTGCCCCGGAGCATCCGGCTGCCGGAGGACATTGCCCCGCTGGTGCAGCAGGTCTACGGCTGGGAACAGGAAGCCCCCGAAACGGAGCAGGGGGAAAAGCTGCGAAGTGAGTACGAGCAGGTGCAGGAGAAAAAGAAGGATCGTGCCGGGAAATATCTTGTGCCGCAGCCTGAGGTCGATGAAGATTTCCAGGAACTCAATACGTTGGATGGCTGGATGCAGGACGAGGGCGCCCGCTCGGATTCGGCTGCCCGGGCGGCGGTGCGGGACGGCGACCCCTCGGTGGAGGTGTTGGTGATGCAGCGACGGACGGATGGGAGCATCCATTTTCTGCCATGGCAGGAGGGCGGCAGCGCCGTAGCCGCCGACAGCCCGCCCCCGCCGGAGACGGCGCTGAAGATCGCCCGGCAGAAGCTGCGGCTCCCGGCGGTGTTCGGCAAAGCGTGGAAGGTGGACGAGGTCATCCGGGAGCTGGATGCAGACGACCGCAGATGGCTTGCAGCGTGGCAGCTGTCGCCGCTGCTGCACGGAGAGCTGGTCCTGCTGCTGGATGAAGACCTGACCGCCCATCTTGCGGACATGGAGCTTTGCTATGACCGCGAGAATGGTCTGGAGTATCGAAAGGAGGAGAAGGATGAAGGAGATCGAATTTGACCTGTTGACCGAACCGTGGATACGGGTACGGCTGAAGGACAATACGGTGCAGGAGGTGTCCCTGACCAAGGCGCTGGTGTCGGCGCAGGACTATGTGGATCTTGCGGGTGAGATGCCGACACAGGATGCCGCCGTGCTGCGGCTGCTGCTGGCGGTGCTGTTTACCGTGTTTTCCCGCGTGAATGTAAAAGGCGAGCCAGAACCTTTGGAAAAAAGAGGTCAGGCGTTGCGGAGATGGAGCGAGCTGTGGCAGCTGGGGTATTTCCCGGCAGAACCTATCCGGGACTATCTGGAACAGTGGAAGGACCGCTTCTGGCTCTTCCACCCGACGCACCCCTTCTGGCAGGTGCCGGAAGCAAAAATCGGCACGGAATACAGTGCAGCTATGCTCAACGGCGAAATGATAGAGAGCAAAAATAAACGCCGACTCTTTCCGCTATATGCAGGGCAGAGCAAGGAGCAGCTGAGCTACCCGCAGGCGGCGCGGTGGCTGCTGTCCGTGAACGGTTTTGATGATACTTCCTTGAAGCCAAAGGGAAAGAACCTGCCATCCATAAGTGTTGGTTGGCTGGGAACGCTCGGTTTTATTCAGGCACAGGGCAACAGCCTGTATGAAACGCTGATGCTGAACCTTACACTGTTGCGTGATGGACGGGAATGCTGGGGAGAAAACAAGCCCTGCTGGGAACAGGAAACGCCAAGAAGCGGAGAACGGACAGAAATCTGCTGCCCAGATGCCCCGGCACAGCTGCTCACCCTGCAATCCCGCAGGCTGCTGCTGCACAGGACGGGAAAAACTGTGGATAAGGCTTTCGCATTAGGTGGTGATTTTTTCCCCAAGGAAAATGCCTTTGCCGAACAGATGACCATCTGGCGCGCTGTGCCGGCAAAGAAGGATGAGCCGGTGGTGTTCGTGCCCTGCCGCCACGATCCATCCAAGCAGTTCTGGCGGGAACTCCCGGCAGTCTTTTGTCAGGACAGCGGGCATCGCCCGGGCGTTGTATGCTGGATCGAAAAGTTGCAAGAAAAGAGACTGAAGCTTCTGGATCCCCGCAGAAAAGTACATTTCCGCATTGTTGGTGTGCTGTATGGCACGCAGAACCACATAGATGACATTTTCAGCGACAGCCTGACCTTTCAGGCGGGGCTTCTGGACGAACTGAGCAGGCCATGGACGGTGCGGATAAACCGGGAAGTAGAGCGCTGCGAGGACACCGCAAAGAGCATTGGAGTCCTGTGCGAGGAGCTGAAGCTTGCCGGAGGACTGGACTACAGTCAGGTGAAGAAAGTGAAAGAGGATGCCCGTGCACAGTTCTACTTTGCAGTGGACCAGCCCTTCCGGCAGTGGCTGCAGGAGATCGACCCGGAACAGGATGACCCGGACGAGGCAGTCCAGCGCTGGCAGGCACAGGCGCGCAGCATCGCGGAAGAGCTGGGAGCGAGGATGGTGCGGGAGGCTGGAAATGCAGCCCTGAAAGGACACCGCGTTGTGGTGGATAAGGGCAAAAAGACGGAGCGCAGCACCCTGTACACCTCGCCAAAGGCTTATAACACTTTCCGTTCGAAACTCTGGAACATCTATCCGAAAGCAGAACCGTAAAGGGGGAATCGTATGAAAACACAGGACGTCAGAACGTATACAGAGCAGCGGCTGCGCAGACTTCAGAACCTGCCGGACAACCAGCGGCGGGCCGAGCTGGCAAAGCTGCGGCGGGGCGTCGGACACCGGCCCGGCGAGCTGCCGGAGCTGTGGGGGAGTTTCCTGCTGGGAATGCCGGAAGGCTTTCAGGGCAATAACGGCCCCACGGCAGCGGAGTGGGCGGTCTACCTTGCCCTGACCCTGTACGCCGTACATCAGCAGGGGAATGACCAGCCCATGAACCGCCCGCACAGCACGCTGGGGCGGGCGGTGCGGCAGCTGGCAGAGCGGAATGCCGGAAAGGACTGGGAAGAGTCCAGCGTGCTCCGGCGGTTCAACGCACTGGCCACCGCAGAAGAGATCACCGAGATCAGCCACCATCTGAGGGGGATGGTCCAGCTGTTGAGCGCGGCAAAGGGTGGCGCGATCCCGCTGGACTATCCGCAGCTTGCGGTGGACCTGTATGAATTGCAGTGCACCGACCCGCGGTACACACAGATCCCCGCCAACGTCCGTCTGCGGTGGGGCCAAGACCTGTACCACGAAACAAAGAATGCATCGTCGGAAGAGGAAGAAAAGGAGAATTGATCATGAAAAAGCGCCTGTATGTTGATTTTCACGTTTTGCAGACCGTCCCGCCCAGCTGCATCAACCGGGACGACACCGGCAGCCCCAAAACGGCCATGTACGGCGGTGTGCTCCGGGCCAGAGTTTCTTCGCAGGCGTGGAAGCACGCCATGCGCGAAGACTTTGCGGAAAATACCCCGCTGGATGTGGGCAAGCGCACCAAAAAGGCGGCAGAGCTGGTGAAGGAGCAGATCCTTGCACTGGATCCGGAACAAAAGAAAGCAGATAAGATGGCAAAAGATGCTCTGAAACATGTTAACATTACGAGCAACGATAAAAAGGGAACGGATGCCTTGGTTTTTATAAGTTCTGCGCAGGCAAAGGCGCTGGCAGAGCTGGCTGTTGAGGGATGCACGAATGATGAAAAATATGAAGAGGCGATGATAAAAAATCCCTCGGCAGATATGGTGCTGTTTGGCCGTATGGTGGCGCAAAAAGCTTCCCTGAACTATGACGCCGCAGCGCAGGTGGCGCACAGCATCTCCACCCATGCGGTGAAGAACGAGTACGATTACTTTACCGCCGTGGACGACTGTCAGACAGACAGCACCGGTGCAGGCCATCTGGGCACGGTGGAGTACAACTCTTCCACCCTGTACCGCTATGCCACGGTGAACGTGTTGGAGCTGAAGGGGAAGCTGGGGGCAGAGCAGGCCGCAGAAACGGTGCGGGCTTTCGGCGAGGCGTTTCTGTTCTCTATGCCCACCGGCAAACAGAACACCTTTGCAAACCGCACCCTGCCGGATGCGGTGTATGTGACCCTCCGGGAGGATCAGCCGGTGAACCTGTGCGGTGCGTTTGAGTGTGCGGTGTCCCGCGGCGAGCAGGGAGGCTATGCCGAGGCTTCCAAGGCTGCGCTGGCCCAGTATGCGCAGCAGGTGTATGCCAGCTTTGCCGAGGCTCCGGCCCAGAGCTTTACCGTGGGCAGCGGGCTGGAAGCACTGGCTCCGGCACAGACGGCAAAAGCCATGCTGGACGCGCTGGAAAAGGCTGTCCGGGATGCGCTGTCCGGAAATGAGGTGGAGTAATGGCAACGCTGTTGCTTCGGCTGGCAGCGCCTTTGCAGGCGTGGGGCGCGGACTCCAAATTTGAGACCCGCAAGACCAACCGGGAACCCACCAAGAGCGGCGTCATCGGCCTGCTGGCGGCGGCTCTGGGGCTGCGGCGGGACGAGAGCGAAGGGCTGGCCCGGCTGACCGGGCTGCGGTTCGGCGTCCGTGTGGAACGGGAAGGGCAGCTGCTGGTGGATTACCACACCGCAAAGACGCAGGATGAAAAGAACTCGTATGTGACCTATCGCCATTATTTGCAGGACGCCGTGTTTCTGGCCGGGCTGGAAAGCGAGGACACCGCCCTTTTGCTGCAGCTGCAGGATGCGCTGCAGCACCCGGTTTTTCCGCTGTATCTGGGCCGTCGGTCCTGCCCGCCTGCCCTGCCCCTCTGTCTGGGGCTGCGGCAGGGCAGTTTGCAGGAGGTGCTGCAAACCGAACCGCCCCTGTGCCCGGGGAAGCTCTGCCGGATGGTGCTGGACGCCGACCCGCAGGAGCCGGGCGCGGCAGTGCAGAGGGATGTGCCGGTCTCTTTTGACCCACATCACCGGCAGTACGGCTACCGCTCGGCGCAGGAGCTTTGGCTGACCATGTCGGATGGCCCGGAGAGCACCGGGCATGACCCGTTCCGGGAATTGTAAAAAAGGGGGAGAGAGGATGTATTTATCACGGGTAGAACTCGATCTCACCCGCCGCAGCACCATGGAAGCACTGGCCGCACCGCAGAAGCTGCATGGCGCAGTGGAAAGCGCCTTTGCAGGGGAGCGCCGCCGCAGACTGTGGCGGCTGGACCGTCTGGGAGAGCGGCTGTATCTGCTTCTCCTCAGCGAGGACGCGCCGGACCTGTCCGGCGTGGTGGAGCAGTTTGGCACCGGGGCGGCGGCCGAGACCCGCAGTTATGACCCGCTTTTGGAGCGGGTGGTACCGGGAAGCTGCTGGCAGTTCCGGCTGACCGCAAACCCCACCAAAAGCTGCAAAGACCCCAAGGCACCCGCAGAGCGGGGGAGCGTGATGGCCCACTGCTCGACGAAGCATCAGAAGCAGTGGCTGCTGGATCGGGCGGCAAAGCACGGCTTTGCCCTGCGGGAGGAGGAATTTACCGTGACCCGAGTGCAGTGGCAGCGCTTTGCCAAGCGCGGCACCCGGCCGGTGACCCTGCTGGCCGTGACCTACGAGGGTGTTTTGCAGGTGACGGATGCAGAGCAGTTCCGGGCGATGCTGTGTCAGGGGATGGGGCGCGGCAAGGCCTATGGCCTTGGACTGATGACCATCATGCGCGGAGGGAACTGAGATGGACAAGATGCCGGGCATGATCCGGCCCGACCTGCAGGCACTGCCGCAGGTGAAGGACCGGATGACCTTTCTGTATCTGGAGCACTGCACCCTTGGCCGACAGGACGGCGCGATCACGGTCACGGACGAAAAAGGGGTGGTCTCCATCCCGGCGGCAGGCATCTCGGTGCTGCTGCTGGGGCCGGGCACGCGAGTGACCCACCGCGCCATGGAGCTTATGGGCGACACCGGAGTGGGGGCTGTCTGGGTGGGAGAGCACGGCGTGCGGTATTACGCCCATGGCCGCCCGCTGACGACCCACTCGCAGCTGCTGCTGCGGCAGGCAGAGCTGGTCACTCACACCCGCAAGCATCTGGAGGTGGTGCGGAAGATGTATCAGCTCCGCTTTCCGGAGGAGGACATCTCTCGGCTGACCATGCAGCAGCTGCGGGGCCGCGAAGGCAGCCGTGTGCGGCAGGTGTACCGCAAAGCGTCCAAGGATACGGGCGTTCCGTGGAACGGCAGGCTGTACCGTCCGGAGGATTTTTCGGCGGGAGATGCGGTCAATCAGGCGCTTTCCGCCGGGCACGCCTGCCTGTATGGTCTGGCGCACGCGGTGATCGTGGCGCTGGGGTGTGCACCGGGCCTCGGCTTTGTCCATGTGGGGCACGAATGCTCTTTTGTGTACGATATTGCAGACCTATACAAGGCTGAAGTGACGATCCCGATCGCCTTTGAGGTGGCGGCGCAGGCCCCGGAGGACCTGTCATCCGTGGTGCGCCGCCGGGTGCGGGATGCCATGGTGGAGCACCATATTCTGGAGCGGATGGTGCACGATATTCGGTATCTGCTCCTGAATGCAGACGAGTCGGAAACAAAGCAGGAGACCGTTTACCTGTGGGACAACAAGATAGGCACCGTGGCCAACGGCATCAACTATTTTGAGGAAGAGGAAGGTGAGGAGACATCGTAGTTCTCACAATGACGAACTGCCCGCCGAAGCTGCGCGGGGATCTGTCCAAGTGGCTGTGCGAGATCAACACCGGCGTCTATGTGGGCAACGTGAGCAGCCGGGTGCGGGATGCGCTGTGGGAGCGGGTGTGCCAGAACCTGAAAAACGGGCAGGCGACAATGGTGTTCACAACGGCGGGAGAACAGAGGATGGACTTCCGCACCCACAATACCACATGGGAGATGGTGGATTTTGACGGCATCAAACTGATGCGGCGGCCGCTGCCGCAGATGGAGCAGAACCAGCTGGATCTGAAGCCCGGGTTCAGCAAGGCAGCGCAGTGGCAGGCGGCGCGGAAAGCAGGCAGAACGCAGCGGGCCAGAGCGGATTACACCGTGATCGATCTGGAGACCACCGGACTGAAAGCCGCGTCGGACGCCATCATTGAGTATGGAGCGCTGCGGGTACGGGATGGCGTGCCGGTGGAGGAGCTGACGATGCTGGTCTGCGGGGTGGAAAAAGTCCCGGCAGAGATCACGGCGCTGACCGGCCTCAGCGCTGCGGAGCTGCAGCAGGGAACAGAGCCTCGGGAAGCATTGCAGCGCTTTTTGACCTTCCTTGGCAAAGACCCGCTGGTGGGGCACAACATTGCCTTTGATCTGGAGTTCCTCCGCATGGCCTGCAAGCAGTATGGTTTCCCGATATTGACCAACCATCAGACGGACCTTGCACAGCTCGCCCGCAGAAAGCTTTCAAGGGTCGCAAACTATAAGCTGGCAACGCTGGCGCAGCATTTTCAGCTGGCAGAAAAGGTGGAGCATCGCGCTCTGCCGGATTGCCGCCTGATCCAGCAGGTCTATTGCAAACTGAAGGAAACGGCAGTACAATAGCAGCAGGAGGCACGGTGCTACGAGATCTTTTTAGTCTTTTCCCCGCATACGCGGGGGTGATCCCACCTTCGCAGCCTTAAGAGGCTTTGCCAAAGTCTTTTCCCCGCATACGCGGGGGTGATCCTCGCAAAAGGCGTTGTCCATCACAGGAAAGATGCTTTTCCCCGCATACGCGGGGGTGATCCTACAGGGCAACCACATCAGGATCAGCATTTTCACTTTTCCCCGCATACGCGGGGGTGATCCCTGGAAAGGCTCGCCGCGTCGAGTGGGGGCAATCTTTTCCCCGCATACGCGGGGGTGATCCCTGACAGCACGAGTCCGCAGGGCAACACAGCGGCCTTTTCCCCGCATACGCGGGGGTGATCCAGCTATCACGAGTGGTACGGACGAATCAAAGATGCTTTTCCCCGCATACGCGGGGGTGATCCCATCAGAGTCGTGTCCCTCCCCTCATATTTTTTCTTTTCCCCGCATACGCGGGGGTGATCCCCAGCTGAGACAAGCTTTCCAAATTCAGAAACTTCTTTTCCCCGCATACGCGGGGGTGATCCCCATGCAAGCAGAAAGAACATTCCTATTCCCATCTTTTCCCCGCATACGCGGGGGTGATCCCAATAGCGGGCATTTTATTCCCGTTTATCGTGTCTTTTCCCCGCATACGCGGGGGTGATCCTATGCGCAAATATGGCATGATAGGCACAACCGGACTTTTCCCCGCATACGCGGGGGTGATCCCATGAAATCCGACAGCTTTTGGAAGCCGGGTGTCTTTTCCCCGCATACGCGGGGGTGATCCTGCCTGACGCAGTTGGTTGATGGTCGCTGCCGTCTTTTCCCCGCATATGCGGGGGTGATCCCGGATGTGGAGCAGAAAGAGCAACCTTGATTTCCTTTTCCCCGCATACGCGGGGGTGATCCCGTGAGAGACCAGACCGATACGACGCTTGCGACCTTTTCCCCGCATACGCGGGGGTGATCCTATCTGCCTCGCGCACAAGGCCCGCTGCCTTGCCTTTTCCCCGCATATGCGGGGGTGATCCCTGCGGCTCGTTGTCTACCGCCAGTGTGCGCTGCTTTTCCCCGCATATGCGGGGGTGATCCCCAGCAGGGCGTCACCGTGGAGGACCAGAGCGTCTTTTCCCCGCATACGCGGGGGTGATCCCGACGTGGACAAGTTCATCCACGACTACGGCACACTTTTCCCCGCATCTCCGGAAAATTCAGAAGCAACGCGACGCTTTTCCCCGCATACGCGGGGGTGATCCTTACAGCACGGCAGGTTCCAGCGGCTATTCCAGCTTTTCCCCGCATACGCGGGGGTAATCCTGAGGGCGTTTGTGGGCATAAGCGCCGCGAGTACTTTTCCCCGCATATGCGGGGGTGATCCCCATTCGTTGTAGATTTTCGCGTAGGCCCTGAACTTTTCCCCGCATATGCGGGAGTGATCCCGTGCTGTTCAGGTAGGAGTGGATGGTGCTGTTCTTTTCCCCGCATATGCGGGGGTGATTCCGAGATCGGGACCCGCTGCCCGTCTGTGCTCATCTTTTCCCCGCATACGCGGGGGTGATCCCTACGTCGCAGGCTATGTGACCAAGAAGTTGTACTTTTCCCCGCATATGCGGGGGTGATCCCCATGGGCACATCAAACTCAATTTTGAAATGATCTTTTCCCCGCATACGCGGGGGTATTTCTGATTCCAGCAGAACGCCGTCGGTCTTGCGGGGCGGTCGTGCATCCGAGTATCGGCAGGCCCGGCGGGCCGGAGCTGATTTATAACCGGAATTATGCATATATTCTAGTAAATGCGAATAAAAGCTAAGAAAATGCGAATATGTACTTGCATTTTCCGCGCAAAAGGTGTATTATCCCTCTATCGACGTCATACGCCGACAATAAATGAGAGAGGGATTGGAACATGATGTCTTTTAAGAAAATCGCTGCGGCGGTCATGGCGGCTGCCATGACGCTGGCCGTAGTGCCTTCGGCTTTTGCCTGCACGGCGCTCTACGTCGGCAGTGACCTCACGGAGGACGGCACGACGATGTTCGGCCGCATCGAGGATCTGGGAACCAACGACAACAACAAGCTGTTCTATGTCAGCGCAGCCGGGAATCACAAGGCAGGCGAGGTCTACGATGGCTGCTACGGCTTCACCTACACCTTCACCCACGACAGCTACAGCTACACCGCGCGCCGTGACGACAATACATCGGGCGTCTGCCCGGACTGCGACGGCACCCACGACCACACGCCGTATGAGGAGGCTGGCACCAACGAGAAGGGCGTCATGGTCTCTGCCACTGAGTCGCTGTACGGCAAGGACGCTGCCCTTGCGGTTGACCCCTATGTGGACGACGGCATCGAGGAGGCCGAGATCACCACAGTCCTGCTCAGCGAGGCAGGCACGGCCCGCGAAGGCGTCGCCCTGCTGACATCCATCTATGAAAACGCTGGTGCAGCCGGTGGTTCCGGCGTATTCATCGGCGACCAGAATGAGACGTGGTTCGTCGAGAACCTGACGGGCCACACCTACGTCGCCCTCAAGCTTCCGGACAGCGTCGTGTTTATGCAGCCGAACGTCTCGGCCATCGGCAAGATCGACCTCGACGACACGGATAACGTCATCGCATCGACAGATGCCATCTCCGTCGCACAGGAGGCCGGGACTTTCGTGGGCGATGCAGCGGCGAACGTCATCGACTGGAACGCCTCCTATAACAACGAGGACAACGCCCGGATGCCGGCCGGCCTGAACTATCTGAACGGCGTCGATACCTACACCGAGGACAACTACACCGAAGCAGACTACGCGATGAGCAACATCGGCGGAGACGGCAGCATCATCCCGCTCTACTCCAACATCAAGCTGACCAAGAAGTTCGGTGTCGAAGACGCGCTCAACTTCTTTAAGGTCGAACCCATCGGCAAGACCAACAACGTCGAGACCCACCTGTTTCAGGTCAGCTCCACCGGCGAGCTGGACACTGCCATCGTCGAGTGGACGGCCTTTGACGACGACGTGTACAACACCTTCGTCCCGTACTATCCGCTCCTGACCACCGACACGGCAGATGTCTACAAGTACTCTCCCGCGAAGGTCGTCCGCTCGGACGAGCAGCCCACCGAGGGCGTCTGGTACAAGGACCAGAAGGGCAGATACTACACCTACCCGGAGGACTGGACCAAGTCCTTCTACGGCGCACGGGATGCCCTGTCGAACCTGCTGACCTACGGCGATGTCTCCGAGAAGGACAAGGCTGCGGCCAAGGCAGACTATGCCGCCCTCCAGAAGGACATCATGGAGGAGTTTGCAGAGATGAAGGCTGCTGTCGCTGCTGCCGATACGAAGGAAGCAAAGCAGGCTGCCGCCACCACTGCAAGCAACAAGATGAGCGAGAAGGTCTACGAAAAGACCGTCAAAATGTACAATAAGCTTCAGAAGAAGCAGGAGGCCCGCGCATGGTTCGGGTCTCTGCTGAATAAAAACTCTTAAACTGAATCAGAATCGACTCCCCGGGAAGCGGAACAGCTCCCCCGGGGAGTCCTTTTTGTACAAAGAAATACCCCGGCCACCCTGCATCTGCGCAGAAAGCCGGGGCAAGGAGAAAAGGGAGAATGAAAAATGAAGAAGGTAACTTAGAATAGCGTTTTCGTGTTCTGATAAACAGCCTTATACTTCTGATAGGCCTTATCATAGACCGATGCCGCCGCAGAATCGGGGTAGAGGACTTCGCTCTCAGCGGCTAGCTTCTTACCGAAGTCGCGGGTGACGTCGGTAAGGCCGACGCTCTCGGCGGCGATGATAAAATCGCCCAGAGTTTCCGTCTCACCGCTCTTGAGGCGGACGATGGGACGGTTCAGCACGTCGGCGAAAATTTGACACCAGACGCGGCTGTTGGCTGCGCCGCCGCCCAGAGGAATGGGGGAAATAGACTTCTTGGCAGCAGGCATAATTTCCATGCAGTCCCGCATAGAGAGTGCGACGCCCTCCATGATGGCGCGGACGAAAGCACCGTAATCGGTGGAAAGGCTCATGCCGAAGAAGACGCCCCGGGCGTCGGAGTCCCAGATGGGGGACTTTTCACCGGCCAGATAGGGAAGATAGACCAGACCGTTGCAGCCTGCGGGAACCTTCTCAGCCAGCGTATTCATGTAATCGTAGACAGACAGTCCCACAGCCTCGGCCTTCTGCTGGACGGCGTCGCCGAAGACATCACGGAACCAGCGCAGGGAGATGCCGGCGTTGTCGGTGGTCTGCAAAATGGTGTACAGGCCCTGATAGGGGCTGCGGCAGTTCAGCAGACGCTTATCGTAGATGGGCTCGCTGCCGATGTAGCAAATGCGGCCGCTGCTGCCGATGGTGAGGGCGACATCGCCCTCCTGTACAGCGCCTGCGCCCAATGTGGCCACTACGCTGTCCAGACAACCGGCAGACACCGGTGTACCGGCTTTTAATCCGGTGATGTGGGCAGCCTCCTCGGTGACGCCGCCCACGATGTCGCAGGGGTCGTAGGGGGTAGGCAGCAGCGAGAAGGGAATCTCCGCCTTTTTGGCGATCTCGCGGCTCCACTCGCCGGTGCGGATGTCGGACAGCGAGGTGAGGCTCATCCGGGGGCGGTTCATGGAGAACTTTCCGGTGAGCTTCTGGATGATGTAGCCGCTGGGCATCAGCATTTTATACGCCCGAGCCACCAGCTCGGGGCGGTTGTCGATGAGCCAGCGCAGGGAGGGTAGACAGAACGAGCCCTTGTCCAGTTTGTTCGCCGTAACGCGGAGGACGAGATCCTCACCGACATGCTCACGCAGCCACGCCACCTGCGGGTCGGCGCGCTTGTCGTGGTGGCCGATGGCGTTGTACACCGGCTCGCCTGCCTCGTCAACCAGCGTCATGGCATTGGTGCAGCTCAGGCCGATGGAGGCGATGCGGCTGCTGTCGATGCCTTGCTGCTCAAAGCAGTTGCGTAGATTCGTCTGGACGGCGTTCCACCAGCGATGGGGATCCTGCTCGGTCCAGGACGGCTGAGGGTGTATCATGGAGTACTCCTGATAGGCGTGGGCGACAAGCTCACCCTTCAGGTCATAGATCGCACATTTCGTGCCGGTAGTGCCGATGTCGATGCCCAGCAGCAATGTTTCGTTTTGAGTCATATCCGTGGCTCTCCTCCTTTACCAATCAAAAGCGCAGTCCGTGGGAGGGCAGAGCATCCTGCTGTGCTTTCGTCATAGCGATGCCACGGTCACCCAGAAGCAGGAAAAGCTTCGCCTCGTCCTCAATCTCCTCGATGATGTTCAGCGCCTCCTCCATGCTGCGGCCCACGGCCAAAGGACCGTGATTTGCCAGAAGCACCGAGTTGCGCTCTGCGATGAGAGGGAAGACGTGGTCGCACAGTTCTACCGAACCGGGCGTCATATAAGGAAGGATGGGCAGCTCGCCCACGCGCATGCTGTAGCCGGGGGTATACACCGGGATAGCGCAGGAGGAGTCTGCATTCTTCATACAGGAAACGGCCACAGCATTGCTGCTGTGGACATGGACGAGGGCCGAGACGTCCGGGCGGGCGCGGTAGCAGGCCAGATGCATCCGCCACTCTTTCGACGGGATTCCGCCGTTGGGGCAGGTGTAGCTTCCGTCCATCTGCAGCAGGACGAGGTCTTCTTCCTTTAAGGATTCCAAGCTCCGGCCGGAGGGGGTGATGAGGATGCCGTCGTCGCAGCGCAGGCTGATGTTGCCGCCGGAGCCGCTGACCAGCCCCTTGGCGTGGATGAGGTGGCAGGTATCAAGAAAAAGCTGTACAGAGCCAGTATGGTTCATAAAAGTAGCCTCTTTCTTTTTTGGTGCCCTTCTATACTATACCATAAAAGACGCGCCGCGCGCGAGTACAGGACAGAAAAGGCACAGGATAGGGCCGGACGAGAGGCCCGGCAATGAAATGTGAAATGGAAGCAAAAATTTTTAGGTAAATTCTGAATTGATTGTAGCAAGTTGCAGGACAAAACGCAAGCGGCAAAACGCTCAAAATGGTGGCCTTTCTCGAAGCGATTTGCACAAAACGACGCGAAAGAGGCCGTCGGATTGGCAATATCTACAAGAAATTTTTGATTTTCTTGTGAAAAAGACATCTTGTGCCACTGCGCGAAGGTGTGATATGATAAGGCCAGCAAAATCTTTAGGTAAATTTGGGGAAGTTTCATGAACACAGTACAGAACATCGAGTGCGTTACGGATCTCAGCCTGCTGGTCAATACCTCTTTAGTAGATGTGGTGGCAGACAAGATCCGGCAGAATATTTATACCGGCAAGTATGAGGCCGGAAAGAAGCTTATCGTCCGGGAACTGTCCGAGGAATTTGGTGTGAGCCATACGCCAGTGAAGGATGCATTGAACCGTCTCATCTCCGAGGGCTATGTGGAGGCGCTGCCCCGCCGTAGCATGGTGGTGCGTACCTACACGAACGCCGAACTGCTGGATGCGCTGGAAGCTCGCATGATGTGCGAGGTTTTTTACGCAGATGCGATTATTGAGATGTCAAAAGGACACCCTGAGCTGGTGAAGGAGCTGAAGGAAGTGATGGCAACGACCCGCCGTTTGGTGGCGGAGCGCGGCGAACACTTCAACGCCGATTGGGTCGCAAATGAGGTGCGGTTTCATCGCTGCTATATGCTTTACTGCGGCAACGCCCGTGTGGTCAAAATGCACCAAGACCTTGGGACCAACCGCATCACATTTCTGGCCTATCTCGGTGTCAACCATACTCCGCTCAAGCTGAGTACACTGGAGTGCAACCTCATGGAGCATCAGGCCATCGTGGATGCTATCGCGGCTGCAGACTCTGCCCGCTTCATCAATGCAGTCACCCGCCACATCGCCCGCGCCACCGACGACTACGCCACCGATGACGAATGCCGTGCCAAGGTTGCCCGTATCAAGGCACTGAAAGCAAAATACGAAGTTTGATACAGATTGATTTTTATTTTTGGATCAAATGCAGGAGACCTAAATAGAAAAGGGTCTTTTCGCTCTAATATTTACCTAAAAATTTAAAATTTTAGAGCGAGATATAGCCTGCGCGCAGCAAATACACTGAACCCAACCTGTTGAGAAAGACTCCGCAGGTTCAAAAAGGAATAAGAAAATTTAGGAGGACATCGATTATGAAAATCTCTCGCAGAAATTTCCTGAAGGTTCTTGGCTCTGCAACAATGGCAGGCGCTCTGGCAGCCTGCGGCGGTTCTTCTTCCACCAGCGCTGCTGTCTCCGGCGCAGCATCGACTGCCGCAGCGGCAGCTCCCGGCACTACTTATACGATGAATATCGGCTCGGTCATGAGTGCATCTCACCCCTCCATCGTCGCGCTGCAGAGCTTTGAAAAGGCTGTTGAGGAGCGCACTAACGGCGGCATTCAGGTCGAGATCTACACTGATAGCGCGTTGGGCGGTGAGAGCGACCTGATTGAGCAGGTGCGTGGCGGTTCCACTGAGGCCTGCATGCAGATGGGTGCTGCAAACTTCGAGGGCATCAACGCAGAGGTCAACGTGGCCCTGTTGCCCTTCCTGTTTACCAGTCTGGACAATGCTCGTAATGCATGGGGCGGCGATTTCGGCGCTCAGTTCGCCGAGAAGCTCATCGAGCCCATGGGCTTTAAGGTGCTGTCCATCTGGGAGAGCGGCTACCGTCACATGACCAACAACACCCGCCCGCTGGAGAAGCCCGAGGATCTGAAGGGAATCAAGTTCCGCACCAACGAGAACAGCATGAAGGTCGCCATGTACGACGCACTGGACGCTTCCATCGTCATCATGGCCTTCTCTGATGTTTACACCGGCCTGCAGAACGGCACCATCGATGGTCAGGAGAACCCGCTGTCCAACATCTACTCTTCTTCTCTTCAGGACGTGCAGAAATACCTGTCCCTCACCGGCCACATGTATGACGCCGCTCCTTTCGTCTGCAATATGGACTGGTTCAACAGCCTGCCCACCGAGTATCAGGAAATCTTGATGGAAGAGGCCAAGAACGCCCGTGAGATCGATCTGGAAGAGAACGATGAAAACAAGTACCTCGACCTGCTGAAGGAAGCAGGCATGGAGGTCAACGAGGTCGATAAGGCCGCCTTCCAGGCCAAAATGGACGGCGTGTGGGCCGATTACGCCTCTCAGTACGCCGACGGCCAGAGCTGGATCGACTTGGCCACCTCTTTTAATAAGTAAAGATAAGAGCCTGTCGGCCTCCGAGAGAAAGGAAGGAATAGACTTTGGCAAAGAAGCTTCTCGATACCATCAAATTCCTGCTGCGGCTCATCAGCTGCGTCTCCATCTGCCTGCTGGTGGTCATCGTGTTCATGCAGGTCATCAACCGCAACTTCTTTGACCACTCATTTACTTGGGTGGAGGAAGTGGCCAGCATGGCGATGGTTTTCATCACCTATCTGGGTGCGGCAATGGCTACCATCAACAACGGCAATACTCGCATCGATTTCTTTATCCGCAAGCTCCCGACCCCGGTGTATAACGCTTTCGAACTGCTCGACGACGTCATCTGCATCGTGTTCCTTGTCATTGTGTCCACCATTGCCTATAAGCAGATGCTGACCAGCTGGTCCATGCAGACCCCCGCCCTCCGTCTGCCTCAGGGTATCAATTATCTGGCCATCCTGCTGGGCTGCGTGCTGATGATCGTCTTCTATGTGGTTTGGGCCATCCTGCACCTGATGAAGCTGATGGGCAGGGATACCTCTAAGGAAGAGGAGGAATTGAATCGATGAATACTGGATTGATCCTGATGTTTGTTGCGCTGGCGGCCTGCCTCCTCATCGGCGTGCCGGTCGCATTCTCCATCGGCATCAGCTGCATGACTCTGCTCTGCGTCAACGGCGGCCCCTCGATGGACATTCTGCTGCAGCGCATGGTCAGCGGCGCAAAGAGCTTTAACATGCTGGCGATGCCCATGTTCATCTTTGCCGGTGCCTTGATGGTCTACGGCAGTACACCGCGATTGATAAAGCTGGCGAATATGCTGCTTCGTAAATTCCCCGGTGGTCTGGGTGCAACGGCTATGGCTGCCTGCGGCTTCTTCGGTGCCGTTTCCGGTTCCGGTGTCGCCTCTGCTGCCGCCATCGGCAAGATCATCGGCCCCTCCATGCTGGAGGAGGGGTATCCCAAGGGCCTGACGGCCGGCCTTATCGCAGCCGGCGGCACGATGGCCTGCATCATCCCGCCCAGCATCGTCATGGTGGTTTACGCCCAGTCGGCCAGCGTTTCCGTGGGCGATATGTTCCTCGGCGGCGTGGCCCCCGGCCTGTTGACCATCATCGCCCTCATCGCCCTGAATAGCTTCTTCGCTGTCCGTCGGCAGAAGAAGGAGAACAAGGACCCCCACGAGTACACCGTCAATGAGCGCATGAAGATCATTCTGGATGCTCTGCTGCCCCTGCTGATGCCCGTGGCCATTCTGGGCGGCGTCTTTTCCGGTCTGTGCACCGCTACCGAGGCCGCTGTCGTGGCTGTGGTCTACGCGCTGTTCCTCGCCGTGTTCGTCTACCGCGAGCTGACCCTGAAGGACTTCTTCAAGGTGTCTGCTGACGCTGTCGTTTCCACCGGCGTCATCATGCTCATCATCTCCGTCGCTTCTCCCTTCGGCTGGCTCATGTCCACTCAGAAGGTGCCCCAGATGTTTGCAAGCTGGCTGATGAGCATCACCGACTCCAAGTTCCTTATCCTCGCCTTCATCTTCCTGCTGCTGATGATCCTTGGTATGTTCATGGAGACGGTCTGCATCATCATCCTGACCACCCCCATCCTGTTGCCAATCGCGGTATCGGTCGGCCTGACTCCGCTCCACTTCGGCATCGCCCTGCTGATGACCCTGATGGTCGGCAGCCTGACCCCGCCGCTGTCGGTCAACCTGTTTACCTCCTGCCGTGTGCTGGGCATGAAGGTGGACGAGGCCTTCCCCGATACGCTGTACGTCATCGGCACGGTGGCACTCATGGCGATTCTGACCTTCACTATCCCCGGATTGGCGGAATTCCTGCCCGCTGTTCTGGGCGGCTAATAAAAACGCAGCTGCGCTACCATTGCATGACAAGCCCCCGGTCTCTGTTTTCAGAAGCCGGGGGCTTTTTGCGTCTTCTCCGTTGCATTTCGCCCGAAAGTATGTTTCAATAAAAAGCAGTGAATAGCAGTTTACGTTTTGAATGCACAAGCAACATCCGCAAACTGCATATCGCAAATATGCCGTTTTGATAGGCACTGTTTTTGAAAATTGCGATAAAAATGAGTCAGAACGGGGAAAAGGAGGCTGCGGGATGCTGAAGATCGCGGTTGTCGAAGACCAGCAGGAGGTGCGGGACGAGCTGTGCCGGTTCATCCGGAAGTACGCCGCCGAAAACAGCCTGCAGGTGGAGGCCGTGCCCATCGAGGACGGGGCGGTCATCGCGGCCCATTACGAGCCGGGCTGGGACATCATCTTTATGGACGTGGAGATGCCGGGGCTGGACGGCTTCGGCGCGGCGGAAAAGATACGGGCCGTGGACGGGGACGCCGTGCTGGTGTTCGTGACCAACATGGCGCAGTACGCCATCAAGGGCTATGAGGTGGATGCGCTGGACTATGTGCTCAAGCCGGTGAACTACTACCAGTTCTGCACCAAGCTCTCCCGGGCCGTCCAGCGAGTGGAGCGCCGCCGGGGCGGGCAGGTCGTTCTGCAGCTGGCAGGCGGCGGAATGCAGGTGCTCTCCACCAACGACATCTATTATCTGGAGACCCGTGACCGGCTGCTCTGGTATCACACTGCAAAAGGGGAGTTTTCGGTCCGGGCCAGCCTTGCCAGCGCCGAAAAGCAGCTGGCACAGTACCATTTCTCCCGCTGCAACCAGTGCTATCTGGTCAACCTGCAATACGTCAAGGCCGTGGAGAACGACTTCGTCCACGTCAACACCGACCGCTTGGAGATCAGCCGCCGCCAGCGCGCGGCCTTCCTCACGGCGGTGGCGTCCTACATTGGAGGTGTGCTGTGAGCATCGTTTTCCACCATGTCATCTTCCGGGCGCTGCTGCGCTGGGGTGCGGCGCTGGCCTTCTGTCTGCCGCTCAAACACCGGCCCGGCTTCCGTCTCCGTGCACTGGGGATGCTGCTGCCGCTGATGGGCCTGACCTATGTGCTGGATCCTTCAGCCCAGAGCACCAACCTCCACGAGCTTCAATTCTCGCTGCTGGCGCTCTATGTGTCCTTCTTCGTCCTGCTGGGCATGATGATCTACGCCTGCGTCGAGATCGACCGGAAGGGGGCACTCTACTGCGCGGTGTGGAGCCTGCTCACCTCCCAGACGGCCTATGAGGGCTGGCGGCTGGCGGAGGTGTTCTTTGAGTGCCGCGGCACCCCCCTCGACATCAATGGGCTTCCGGTCCGGCTGGCCCAGCTCACCACAGGTGCGGTCTTTTATTTTGTCATCTGTAACGCCCTCTCCCGGAAGATGTCTTATAAAGGAGAGTACCACATCGGCCCGCGCCAGCTGACCAGCGCCTTTTTCATCGGCATCCTCTTCATGTTCCAAGCTGCGCTGCTGAGCAGCAGAGAGATGTTCGAGATGCCCGCCAGCCTTGCGGGCACGGTGCTCATCGGACAGTTCTACTTCCTGACCCTGCTCTACTTCCAGACTGAGGTGTTCAAGAAGTCGGCCATGCAGAAGGAGATGGACACCCTCAACCTTTTATATGAGCGCCAGCGGGAGCAGTATCAGGTGGCGCGGCAGAACGTCCAGATCATCAACAAGCGCTGTCATGAGCTGAAGCTTCAGATCACCGCCCTCCGCCAGATGTCGGGCGCGGCGTCCGACCCGCCCGACCCGGAGCTGAAGGCCCACATCGACGAGGCCGAGAAGGCGGCACAGCTCTACGACGCCAGCCGCAACACCGGCAACGAGGTGCTGGACGTGGTGCTCACCGAAAAATCGCTGCTCTGCGAATCCCGCCGCATCCAGCTCAATGCGGTGACGGACGGCAGCTGTCTGGGCTTTTTTGAGGCCGGCGACCTCTACGCCCTCTTTGCCAATATGCTCGACCACGCCATCGAGAGCGCCGTGCAGGTGCCCGAGCCGGAGCGCCGCTGCATCGACCTGCTGGTCTGCACTCGTCAGAGCTTCGTGGTGGTGAACGTCATCAGCCCCGACCGTCCGCCGGAGGCCGCCGACACCCGCGCCACCCACTACGCCGTCAAAGTGACGAACCGCATCGTCCAGAAATATAAAGGAACTCTGACCACCGAGAGCCAGAACGGCTTCTTTGCGGTGAAGATCATTTTTCCGACCATCCACTCGTAAAGGCTCTCCCTTTGGGAGCAACGGCGACGACCGCCGCCAGCGGCGGAAGCAGGGAGGAGCTGTTGGGGCAGCGGCCAGCAGGATGCAAGCGACAGCGAAGCAGA
>OLNJ01000164.1_pt1 | contig 63794 bp, 62 predicted proteins | sample 1672191 | NCBI WGS metagenome assembly OLNJ01 (sample SAMEA3136657, study PRJEB25190) | human gut metagenome | biome: human gut; feature: human-associated habitat; material: faeces | place: Austria | collected 2013
CGGGCCTTAGAGTTCCTAGCTCCCGAAACCAGTCTCCCCACCCGCTGTCCTTTCGAGGCGTCCGGCGTCCGGCCTCCGGCGCACCTCAATAAATCTCTTCTATCTGCTCCAACCGATCCACCCACCGTACACCATCCGGTATATCCATTCCCTCTTTCCTCCGGAACAGACAAACCTCCATCCCAAAGGCCTGTCCTCCCGCAATATCTGAAGTCAAAGAATCCCCGATCATCACCGTATCCTCCGGCAATATTATCTCCTTCCTCCCTGCATTCAGTTCCACAAAAGCCCTCTCAAAAAACACCTTTGAAGGTTTGGATGCCCCAATCCTCTCAGAAACGAAAATATAATCAAAATACTTCTTCATCCCGGCAATCTCCAGCCTGTGCACCTGTTGCTCACCAGGACCATTACTAGCCACACAGAGAATATATTTCCCTTTCAGATATTCCAAAAGCTCATAAGCTCCATCTTCCGGAATTGCACTGTCAAAAAGCCTGCCCCTGAAATATTTTTCAAAAACAGTTCCGTCAAACTCAATATCCAGGTACTTGAAAATAATATTCCATCGGATTTTCTCCAATTCTTCAAACACTAGCGTTCCCTGCTCAATCTGCCTCCACAGCTTCGTATTCTCTCTGATAAAAATATCAAACATATACGGCTCATAAGGCTTTAACCCAAAGTGCTCAAACCCTTCCTTCATTGTCTGCTTTACATAACCATCAAAGCTAAGTAAAGTATTGTCTATATCCAAAAAAACTGCCTTCACATTACCCTCCATCCATAAAAACATATCATTAATAATGTAATCCAAAGAAATCAGAGGAAAATAACTTCACCTCTGATTCCGTTCTGTCAATCCTATATATTAATACACCTTCACAATCTCATCCAATTCTTTACGTCTAGGCCTCTTTGGCTCCTCTGCTGCCACACCCACAGCAATCACTGCCACTACCGTTTCCTCTTCCGGAATATCCAGCACCTTCCGAAGCTTCTCTCCATCCCTCAGCCCCATGATCAAAGTTCCATACCCCAGTTCTGCTGCCTTCAGAACAAAATTTTCATTCTGCAATCCCAGGTCATAGCATCCCCAGCCATTGCCCAATTCATTATCCGCAGTTTTGTCATTCTGGAAACCAGCTTTATCTTTTACAAAAGTAGTTACAACCAGTACTGCATTTTCAGCCTTACGGGCATTTCCCTCAGGCAGACATTCTCTGCGTACTCTCTCTGTCATCTCCTCAGACAATACACAATAATATCTCCCTGTCTCCGTATTCTTCCAGGAAGGAGCCTCCTGTGCAGCGCCAATCATCTCCATCAGTTCTTCTTTTGTGACCTTTTTGTCTGCTGCATATTTTCGAACACTTCTTCTTACTTCCATCAATTTCTGAAATTCCATCATCCAGTTCCTCCTGTTGTATTTTGAGGTCAAGCGGATAAAATCATCCGCTTCGCTACTTACTTGATTCGGTTAAGCTGTTTTTAATATATAATAATGGGATATCCACCGTCAATATTTTCATAAATAATTGCAGCCTCTTCTTCCGGCAGATTGATACATCCATGACTTCCGTTTCCTGTCTTATAACGATTTCCTCCAAAAGCCGACTGCCAGGGCGCATCATGCAGCCCCTGCCCGTAGACAAAGGGCATCCAGTATTTTACCTTGGTATCATATCCGTATACATCGCTGGTAAGCGTAAAAGGACTTGCTTTATAGGCAATGGGCCAGGCTCCCGTATAGGTATGCCTCTCTTCTGTAGGCGCTCCGCTGACAATATCTGTTTCCGTTACCAACCCTCCATCTTTGTACAGCCAAAGGTGCTGTGCATCCAGACTTACCTCTATATAACTGCCTGCCAGATCATCTGTTCCGTTTCTCTGCATTCCTTTGCTGCTGTATACTGGTTCACGGACCACATCCTTGCCGCTTTTCAGATCAGTAAGCAGTTGGCTTAACTCCCCACTCTGATCGATCCTGTAACCATATTCATTATCCTCCACAGTCACATCCGTACCCATAGAAGTATGAAAGGTTCTGGGAACATAAATGGTATTGTATTTATTGGCAAGCTGTGAAATAAAGGCCCCTGCCTGCTCCTGATCGATTACGATCTTTGTGCCCTGAATACTGATCCATGAATTTACTGTTTGGGAATCCAGAGTCTCTGTCGTATTTCCAAAGGTATAGGTTATGGTAGCCTTGCGGTATTTTTTCAATTGTCCGTTTAGACTTTTCAATTCCTTTTTCAATTCTTTTGAAGCCTTTACAGAAGGCTGCTTATATGCCTGCTGGTTCAGATCTATCTTGACTTCACCGGTGAGCAGCTTATCCTGAAACTCTGCTTCTAGCGTCTTGTCCACGTAATTTCGAAGACGTTCTTCATCAATCTGTGTCCCTGCCACCTGGTTTACTATAACAAATTTCTTTTTCTTCTTGCTGTATCTGATCTCAGCATTTTGGGCTTCCGTTCTTTCTTTCTCTCCAAAATGATCTTCTGTCAGTGCAGACTGTTCTGCTGTCTCATCTTTGTTTACCTGATATTCTATTTCGTAATTTTTCCAGGAGGCCAGAAACGTCCTTGTCTGATCACGCTGCTGTTTCAAGACTGTAAGTGCAGACTGAAGTGTTCCCTCATCCAGAGAATATCCCAGTTCCTCTACAGTTGTCTGATATACCTGGCTGCCATCCTCCCGGAAAACAACCTTTTTATCCTGAAATGCTTTCCGGATGGTCTGTCCGGCCTTCTCCACATTCTGGCCTGATACGTCCAGACCATATATGGTAATTTTTCTCCCCAGTGTGTCCGTATCCACTTTATGTATATAAACCAACAATCCTCCTCCCAGGAGTAAAAATAATGCAATACAGATCCCCAGGATAACTTTTATCTTTTTCTTTCTGTTTTTTTCTTTATTATCCATTTCCCGCCCCTGTTCTTTTGTACTCTTTTTAAGCTTAATAAGTTTCAGGCAGGCTGTAAAAAATGTTTTACAGCCTGCCTGAAAAATTATACCAGAAAAATATATAATTTTGTAAATTTTATTTATACCAAAATATTCGCATTACCTGGAATCCTCCCGGATTGCTTTTACCAGTTGATCCCCTCCCTGTTCATACCATTTGCTTACGAATTCATCAAAATAGGATATGGGGCGCTTCCCCATAATAATCTGGATAAAAGTATTTTTCTCCAGAGTACCAAGAGTCTGAGGAATTTCCAGATTTGAAGTTTGCAGATAGATTTTCTCAGGAGTCCTGTAATCCGATTTCACCAGAAGACCTACTGCAGAAATGCGGGACTTATAAGCTGCCCAGTCCTCCACTGTCACATTCTGCCCCTCCATATAATTTCTGCAGGCCTGATAGTAAGATTTCTCAATGGCACTGAGCTTCTCTTCTTCCATATCTCCTGCAATTACCTTCTGAATATGCTCTGTCACACGATAAGTGGCTTCATTGTAATCCACATTGATCACCAACGGCCTTGCTGTAGGATCCACATTCAGGGCAAAATAGCTGTTCATTTCATCTGCATCCTTTGCTTCATACCTGGTATAATCAAAAAGTACACTCAAAATCTTCATTACAATTTCAGGATGCTCATAACCTTTTCGCACCACTACATATTTGTTGTCTCTGAATGTAGAATAGGTTTCTGCCGTTTTCTGTATTTCTGCCGGAAAATAATATGGCTCCCAGTCAGAGTCCGGATCTTCTTCATACTCATCCATAAGAGGATTATTAGGCGTCCACCACAATCCGAAAAACGCCCCGCACTTTCCGCTGACTACCAAATCCCTTAGATTATTCTGGGCCCGCAGTGCAAAATTCTCATCCAGAATTCCCCTTTCATAAAGCTGGTTCAAATATTCCAGTGCATTCTTCGTCTCTTCTGTAAGAGAACCATATACCACTTCTCCATTCTCACCCTTTTGCCATCTCTGGGGATTGGCTCCGAATTTCTGAAAAACAGGGTCAACAGAATAACTACTACTTGTAGTTCCTACCAGTGAAGTATCACATACCAATCCAATAGATTCTTCTCCAGGTGCTGCACCCATTCTGTTTTTCTGAAAAGCTTCAATAATATCAAAAGCTTCTTCCAGAGTCTGCGGTTCTTCTAATCCCAGCTTATCCATCCAGTCCTTACGAAGCCAGAGCAGGCAGGGACCATGATCAATAACAGTCTCAGGCATTGCCATCAGCTTCCCGTCATATTTCACAGAATCCAGAAGCTCGGTTCCATAACTGGAATACATAGCTTTGATTCTGTCTGTAGTACAGGATTCATACACCTCTGTCAAATCTTCTATCAGATTGTTTTCCACCATTTCATCCAGCATTTTCTTGTCCGAGATCACCATGACATCAGGGAGCATCCGATCTTTCACAATCACATTGACAAATTCATCATATCTGTCTTCACTTTCCATGTATGTGTTCTCATTCTGGATATTCAACATCTTTTTCAGATAACGGGTATATTCATTATTTTCATAAGTCTGCCCTTTGGGCAGATTGGAATTATTGGCACCATTCATCTGGGCAAGAGTATAGGTCACAGTTTCAGGATACTTTCCATAGGGAGTTGTCCGGGCTTCTTCCCAATCTCCGGACTTAGTTTTTTTCTGTTCCTCAACCCCATCCGTTTTTTCTGCTTTCTGCTGAGTCTCCTTTGTTGAATTATTACATCCGCTTTGAAGCAAAGTTATTCCCAGAATCAGAATTACAAAAAGCTTTTTTCCTGCCTTTGTCACACTCTGTATCATCATGATGTTTCTCCCTTTGGAATCCGCATTTCTACTACTGTTCCCTTACCTACACTGCTGGTGATACGAATTTTATATTCCTCTCCGTAAAGCAGACAGATTCGATCGTTCACATTTTTCAGCCCATAGCCTTCTGCCTGGTAAGTAACCAACGATTCTGCCACTGACTGTTCCATTCCCATTCCATTATCTTCTACCCGGAGAAGTACTGCATCCTCGGCATCCAGAAAGGACAGCTGCAGGATTTTATCTCCTTCTTCTTTTACATCCAGTCCATGCTCTAATGCATTTTCTACCACTGGCTGCAGGATCAGTTTAGGGACTTTTTCTGCTTTTACCTGCGGATCAATCTTCCACTCTACTGTAAAATCATTGTCATGCATCACCAACTGAATAGACAGATAAGCTTCAATATTACGGATACAATTCTCCACAGTTACCATATCCTCTCCCTTGCTTAGAGCTGTACGATAAAAAGTAGATAAATCCAGAGTCACCTTACTAATTTCTTTCTGACCGCTCTTAATAGCCATCCAGTTAATAATGGAAAGAGAATTATACAGAAAATGGGGATTGATCTGTGCAGTAAGCGCTTTCAGCTCAAATTCCTTAAGAGCTATTTTGTTTTCGTAAACTTCACTGATCAGACGGTCAATCTCTCCCATCATCCTGCGGAAGCTTCTGATCAGAACCCCCACCTCATCCTCTGCATCGCTGGTAACCGTAACCTCTCTGCTTCCGTGATTTACCTGATCCATATTTTCCGTAAGCATTTCGATCTTGCGGGTAAATAATCTGGAGAAAGCCATACCCAGAATAAAAATGATCAGTACACAGCCTGCAATCAGCGGAATCTCAGCAAGCAACATCTGATAAACTGATTTTTCTACAGATTTTTTAGTTTTATACAGATAAAACTTCCAGCCTGTATTCTGACTGGTACTATTTACTGCTACATATTCTTTGCTGATCTGCTCTAAAATTTTATCCGATTCCCTTAAATCTGCCAGGTCATTATCCTGAATGTTCTCATCGCGGTACACAATATTCTGACTCTGATCCAGCACCATAGTTCCAGATTCGTCTGAGATAATATTTTTCAACGGTTTGAATATTTTGTTGTAATCCAGAGTAATGCACAGAACCGCCGTGCGGTTTCTTCCGTCGTAAATATTTCTCACTGCCGCAATCTCCGGTTTTTCCGTATTTACTAGCCACTGCACCTGCACCTCATCATTCAGCTGGCTGCTCCACCATTCCTGTCCTATCTCATCCATAGGCACAAGGGTATATTCATGTCTCACTTTAATACTGTCTGCAAAAATCTGTATCTGATTGATAGCATCATGATAGGATTTAGGCACTGTGAGAAGAGGATCCACAATCTGGGTATATTTGGCATATGCCACATAATTATCCATGTTTTTCTCATTGATCACTTCTTCAATATCCGGAGAATAGGTAAGATAATTGATCAGTCCTGTATATACTTCAATCTGACTGTCAATACTTTCCCTGGTCTGTTCCAGAATGGATGAGGTATCCTCCACTTCATTATGGCGCACCAACCTGCTCATACTATTATGGCTGTACAGAGCAAGCATCGTCATAGGCACCAGACTGGATGTTACCAGAAGGATTGTAAGCTTATGACGGTATTTCATATCTCTAAATTTCTTTCGGATTCTCTTCATCGTCACCTGTTCCTTTCCTGTAGGACTCAGGGCTGCTTCCGTAATATTCCCGGAAGCTTCGACAAAAATAGGATACATTGGAGAATCCTACTTTTTCACTTACCTGTGCCACCTTCATATTTGTGCTGCACAGAAGCTCCTTTGCCTTCTCCATACGGAATACCCGGATAAAACGGTTCAGGTTCATTCCTGTTTCCTTTTTGAAAATAAAACTCAGATATCCTGAGGACAAATATACCTTTTCTGCCAGCATCTCCAGGCTCAGATCCTCTCCGTAGTGCTGATAGATGTAATTTTTCACTGCAGCCACCTCATTTCTGGATTCACTCATAGAACGTTCCAGAAAATTTTCATACTCCCGGATATTCTCCTCAGTAACCTGAAGGATCTGTGAAATATCACTGCAGTTGTACAGTCTGTCAATCTCCTTATCCAGGCGGCGTTCCTCCGAGAACTGTGTTTCCTCAAACAATGCCTGGATCACATTGGAAAATACAAATTTAATATACATAGCCGAAAACTGGGTACTGCTTTTGTATTTGTCCGTAAGGCACTGAAAATGGACTTTCAGCTGCTGAATGTCCTTTCTGCTGATGTCCTCAGAAATTCTCTGCATCAGCTGGGAATCCTGGACAGCCTTGTCCACATGACTGTACTCTTCCTCCTCATTGGAGAATACATGATTCTCCGGATGATAAAATCGCTCCTCCATCTGCTGTTCCAGCTCTGTCATGATCTCAGGCAATGCTTCACAGCCCTCAAACTTCCTGCTTACTGCCAGATGAAAGCTTCCCGGATACTGGCGCTTTATCACAGTATACAGCTGATTGGCTACCAACAGATAATCGCAATATACATCGTTAAACAAAAACAGAGACTGTCTGGCATTCAGATTCAGATAGAAAAATATTCTCCGCAGTTCCTTACGCATATCCTCTGCCAGATTCTCATCTGCAGTATCAAAAAAATTCTGGGAGGATTCCACCAGAATGGCACAGTGCCACTGATTCCAGGTATCCAGGTTAATCATTTCTCCGGCTTTTTCCAGAATTTCTTTTTTTCCTGTGTAAATATAATTCTGGAGAAAATACTGCTGGAGAAAATCCTGTTCCTTCTGATCTCTGATCTTGCGGTTTTTATTTTTGTCAATTTCACTGCGGACCTTTTCCAGTGTTTCACTGAAAATATCAGGATCCACCGGTTTTAAAACATACTCCTTCACCCCATAACGGATTGCCTCCTGGGCAAAGGAAAAATCGTTATAGCCACTAAAGATTACAATCTGTAGCTCCTCTTTTTCCTCTTTTGCCTTTTTGGCCAGTTCCAGTCCATCCATATGAGGCATTTTAATATCTGTCAGTAGTAGATCTATCTCCTCATTTCTCAGGATTTCCAGTGCCTGACGCCCATTGGAAGCCTCAGAAATCTCAAATTCTCCCTCTTCCCTGGAAAGCAGAAATTTAATTCCCTCTCTCTCTATTTTTTCATCATCAACTACTAATACACGATACATAGCTTCTAACCTCCTACCCCCTTATATATACAAATAAAGATAGTTCCTGCAATTATGGAACTATCTTTATTTTCAGTCACTTATTATCCATATCAGCCTGCGTCTGATACTATTTTATCATCCTTTTACTGCACCTGCAACAACACCTTCAATAATATATTTCTGGCATACCAGGTAAACAATAACGATCGGGATAATATCGATCATAATACTTGCCATCATCGGTCCCATCTGTACATGACCGAAGCTTCCGCGGAAGTACTGTACTGCCATAGGAATTGTACGAAATTTCTTAATATCCAGTACCAGGGTCGGCAGAAGATAGTCATTCCATACCCACATCAGCTGAAGGATTGCAGTGGAGATAATGGTAGGCTTCAGAATCGGGATCAGGATCTTGAAAAATACCTGTAACGGATTACATCCATCGATCAGGGCAGCCTCTTCAATTTCCAGCGGGATTCCCTTTACAAAACCGGTGAACATAAATACTGCCAGTCCTGCACCAAATCCCAGATAAATAATACAGATATTATAAGGAGTGTTCAGTTTCAGTGTATCTGCTGTCTTCGCCAGAGTGAACATAACCATCTGGAAAGGAACTACCATACTAAATATGAACAGATAGTATAAAATCTTGGAAAGCACTCCATTTACACGGACAATGTACCATGCACACATAGAGCAGCACAGCAGGATCAGTACTACTGACATAACTGAGATTACAAGGCTGTACCAGAAAGATTTCAGGAAATCCATCTGTGTTACGCTGGCTACATAGTTTGTAAATCCATTCCATATTTCACCCAGAGGAAGTTCAAATACTCCTGTAGTTGTAATGGCTGATTCCTTTTTTAAAGAGTTTAAAAGGATCAGTATAATAGGATAAATCCAGAGAAGGGACAGTATGGTTAATATAATTGTAGGAATAATACTTTTCTTTTTATTGTTTTCCATTACTGCTGCACCTCCTTAGATGATGTTGCTTTAAGCTGAATCAGGGCAATGGCTACAACCAGAATAAAGAATACAACTGCTTTTGCCTGACCGATTCCCTTCCACTGTGGTCCGCTTCGTGCATAGAATGTATCATAGATATTCAAGGCAAGGAGCTGAGACTGCTTGGCAGGATCTCCACCTGTAAGAGAAAGGTTCTGGTCGAACATTTTAAATCCATTTGTCAGTGTAAGGAAAGTACAGATTGTAACAGACGGCATGATCATCGGTAATTTAATCTTGAACAGAATCTGTCTGGATGTAGCTCCGTCAATCTGTGCCGCTTCGATAAGGTCAGGTGAAACATTATTCAGACCTGCCACATAAATGATCATCATATATCCGATCTGCTGCCAGCACAGAAGGATCAGCATACCGATAAATCCGTTCTTTGCAGACAAAGCCAGCAGCGGCTGTCCCCATTTGGATAACAGACCATTTAATAAGGTCTGCCAGATGTATCCAAGAACAATACCGCCGATCAGGTTTGGCATAAAGAATACTGTTCTGAATGCATTGGTTCCCTTGAATCCTTTTGTCAGCGCCAGTGCAATGGCAAATGCCAGAACATTGATCAGAATACTGGATATAAAGGCAAATGCCACAGTCAGCCAGAACGCATGGCTGAAAGTATTGTCAAGCAATATTTTCTGATAGTTTGAAAATCCTACGAAAGTAACATCCTGCACTGTGGTAAATTTACAAAATGAAAGGTAAATTCCCCAAATAAACGGCCACAAAAATCCGATTATAAATGCAGCCAGTGTAGGCACAACGAAAATCGGCCACCACTTTTTGATTGTTTTTCCTACCATGGTAAATCTCTCCTCTTCTTCCCACTCTCTGCTTAGAATCTATAAAAGGGAGACAGGAATCTCTGCCTCCCTTATTTTTTTATTCATTATTCGGAAAGTGCCTTCTCTGTTGCCCAGTTGTCAACAAACGCACTCTTAACATCATCCCAGGAGCCAGATCCTGCTGCATATGCTGTAAGAGCAGATCCAAGAGTATTTTTCCACTCTTCAGATGGCATTGTTGTAAAGTTCCATGATACAGGTGTCAGACCAGCTTCTGTATATTCTGCATCCTGTTTTACAAATACATTGCTTGGTGCCTCTGCTGTTTTGAAAGGAATTGTGAATCCCATGTCTTCAGCCATGGATTTTGTTCCTGCTTCAGAGGTTACACACCAGTTCATGAAATCAAGTGTTGCTTTTACATCAGCTTCAGATGCATTCTTATTTACACACCAGTAATTCTCTGTACCGGTTGCAAGACCTTCGTTTGCATCATCTACACCAAAGTAGATCGGGATCATAGCCAGCTCGTCATCTTTGAATGTTTTGGAAAGTTCACTATATTCCCAGGAACCATTCTGATAGAATACTGCTTCACCATTTACAAATTCATTTCTGGAGTCATCTGCTGTTTTTGCAGAAAGCTCAGAACCGTCACAGGTAGAATCTGTAATGTAAAGATCAAATACGTTCTTGTAGTTATCAAGGTATGTACCTTTAATCGCATCTGTATCATCGATTCCGTCTTCTTTATACTCATAGTAGATTGGAAGGTTTGCAAGATGTGTTTTAAATCTCCAGTCAGAGGATCCGTCCATACCTGCGGAAGTAAATGCTCCCTTAATTCCCAGATCATCTTTTTTGCTCTGGATATCATCAGCAACTTTCTTTAAATCATCAAAGGATTTAATATCGTCCAGAGTATATCCTGCTTTTTCAAGTAAGGTCTTATTTACGATCAGACCATAGGATTCGATTACATATGCGATTCCGTCCACTGCGTCTCCATCCTTTAAGCTGTAGGAATCAGATGTCAGCTGTGAGTAAATATCGGAATCTTTCAGATCATAGCAGTAATCTTTCCAGTTTTTCAGTCCAACCGGTCCGTTTACCTGGAATAAAGTAGGTGCATCACTCTTTGCCATTTCTGACTGAAGTGTTGTCTCATACTGTCCGGAAGCTGCTGTAACAACAGTTACCTCTGTACCAGTTTCCTCTGTGTATTCTTTTGCCAGGTTCTGCCAATCTTCATCCTGCTCTGGTTTGAAGTTTAAGTAATAAACCTTTCCGGCGTCATCAGCCATTGCCGGTACTGCCGGGATCATAGTTGCTGCCATAAGTACTGCCATTCCCATTGCTGTTACTTTCTTCATCTTCATAATCGTTTTCTCTCCTTTTCCTATGATGTTTTCTGTTTCTTAACTTGAGTATATTGTAAATTTTTCAGCAGGATTTCGCCATGATAAAAAATCAAGAAACATGATAAATTTTTCAGATATTGATTTTTTTATATATACATTTTTTTATATCATAAAAAAGAAGAAAAAAACAGACCCCGTCAGGTCAATCCTGTCAGAGTCTGTTCTCTCTTTATGCCTTTATGTCTCAGGCTTTGTTAACTGATCCGAATAATTCCATTTTTTCCTTAACAGTAGCTTTGATTGCTTCGAAGCCAGGTGCAAGAAGTTTACGAGGATCGTATCCTTTACCCTGCTGATCTTTTCCTTCTTCGATATATTTACGTGTAGCTGCTGCAAAAGAAAGCTGGCATTCTGTATTAACATTGATCTTGGATACACCAAGGTCGATTGCTTTCTTGATCATGTCTGCCGGGATACCTGTGCCGCCGTGAAGTACCAGTGGCATATCTCCTGTCAGTTTCTGGATAGCATCCAGAGTCTCAAAGCTTAAGCCTTTCCAGTTAGCCGGATATTTTCCATGGATGTTACCGATACCTGCTGCAAGGAAATCAATACCAAGGTCTGCGATCATCTTGCATTCCTGAGGATCTGCGCATTCGCCCATTCCTACAACACCGTCTTCTTCACCACCGATGGAACCAACTTCTGCTTCCAGAGACATTCCGTGTTCAGCAACGATCTTAACCAGTTCTTTAGTTTTTGCAACGTTCTCTTCGATCGGATAATGAGATCCATCGAACATAATGGATGAGAATCCTGCTTCCACGCATTTTAAACATCCTTCATAGCTGCCGTGGTCAAGATGAAGAGCTACAGGAACAGTGATGTTCAGTTCTTCCATCATTCCATTAACCATACCAACAACTGTTTTATAACCGGTCATATATTTACCAGCACCTTCGGATACACCAAGGATTACAGGAGAGTTCAGTTCCTGAGCTGTTAAAAGGATAGCCTTTGTCCACTCAAGGTTGTTGATGTTGAACTGTCCAACTGCATAATGACCAGCTTTTGCTTTTTTCAGCATTTCTGTTGCGCTTACTAACATGATAAATTCCTCCTAATCTGTAACTGCCTTCTGATGCTACAGCTACGATAATCATCTCTTACATATGAAAAATATCCTGATTTATCTCAATAAATTATATTTTCCACATCCAGACAACTGTATATTACCAGATTTCAACAAATTCGTCTAGCGTTTTGCCAAAAAAATGACAACCAAAATCCTCAACCAACCCCTTATAAATTTATACAAAAAAGCACTTGCAATTTTCCAGAATATCCGCTATAATAACAAACGGTTTAAGGATGGATTCCCGAGTGGCCAAAGGGGGCAGACTGTAAATCTGTTAGCAACGCTTTCGAAGGTTCGAATCCTTCTCCATCCATAAAAGGTTCAGGCAAATGCCTGAACCTTTTTTCTTTCTAACAATTCTGATTTTTATGCCAGAGGACCATAACTCCTGTGCCTGGCATTAACACTCGCAATATGCCTGCAGATGCCACAAATTCCTCCTCCTGTTCCGTAAAATTATCTTTATCGGAAACCATAATCCTCTGAAGCTTCACATCCCCCAGCCGGCTGATTCCAGCCTGCCACAATGGAATTTCCACTTCTCTGTCTTCCTGACGGTTATTGATGATCACGATAATCTGTTCCTCTCGTGAAAATCTGGCATAGGCAAGCCCCTGATAATCATTCCATAAAAATGCCAGGGAACCTGTCTTTAATATTTCATACTTTCTGTGGATCCGGATCATCGCTTTGTGGAAATCAATCATCTGATAATCCTCACGCCCCCATGGATAAGAACGTCTGTTATCCGGATCTGTAAACCCGCAAAGCCCTGCTTCATCCCCATAATAGACAGTAGGAGCACCCGGCCAGGTCATCTGTATAGCAACCGCTTCACGCATCACAGCAGTATTTACTCCTTCGGAGGCCGCCTCAGCTCCTGCGTAAGAAATCCTTCCTACTCTGTGATTGGTCCTGGTCAGGAATCTGGAATGATCATGATTGGATAATTCGTTCATTGCGATCTGAAGTGCCGACATATGCAATGCACGCATATGTGTTTTCATAGCACCGATAAACGCATCACTATTTCCATAGAGATCCTCTCTGTACTCATCACTATGCTTCTCCATGCCTGTCAGGAACCAGGTCAAAGGTTCCATAAAAGCATCATAGTTCATAACAGTATCCCATTCATCTCCCTTAAGCCATCCTTCCGGATTTCCATAATGTTCTGCCAGAATAATTGCATTGGGATTTGCTTCTTTTACCGCTTTCCGGAAATCTTTCCAGAACTGATGGTTAAATTCATTGCTGTGTCCCAGATCTGCTGCTACATCCAGTCTCCATCCATCTACATTGTAAGGCGCAGAAACCCATTTCTGTCCTACATGCAAAATATAGTCATAAAGCTCCCTGGAGCCTTCATAATTTAATTTGGGCAGGGTATCATGTGCCCACCATCCATCATAAGTAGGATTATACGGCCACTTGTCAGGATCGTTAAAGGAGAAAAAGTTCCGATAAGGGCTGTCTGCGCTGACATAAGCTCCCTTAGGATATCCCTCCTGTTTTTCATAAATCCGCTCTCTGTCCATCCACTTGTTAAAGGATCCACAATGATTAAATACACCATCCAGAATGATCTTCATTCCTCTTCTGTGTATCTCCGCTGTTAATTTTGCAAAAAGTTCATTACTTGCTTCCAGATTCTTTTTATTTGTCACACGTTTGATATATTTCCATGCATGTGAATTATCTCTGTCATCACCACAGAGAACCCCTTCCTCACAGTCTTCCACAATCCGTCCATAATGTGGATCCACATAATCATAATCCTGACAATCATACTTATGATTACTTGGCGAAACAAAAATAGGATTCAGATAGATCACTTCTACTCCCAGATCCTGAATATAATCCAGCTTATTCATAATTCCCTGAAGATCACCGCCATAAAATTCCCTGACCCCCATTACAGCCGGAATCTTGCTCCAGTTCTCTACCTGTGAGCTAAGTTCTCCAATATAGGCATATTCCCCGGTCACAACATCGTTCGTTGGATCACCATTGAGAAAACGATCCACATAAATCTGATACATGACCGCCCCTTTTGCCCATTTCGGTGTATCAAATCCAGGATAAATTTCAAAGTCCAGCCGCTCCTCATGTTCCATGGAAACTCCCAGATTATTGTAATAGCAGGTTACAGATCCATATCTGATCTCAAAATAATAGCGAAAAACAGCCTCTCCTACTGTGATCTGTACTGTATAATAATCAAAACCACTTTCAGTCTCACTATATTCCATCTGTTTACGCAGATTACCGCTTACCAGATAAACAGAATCCACATTGTTTCTCTGGGTCCGGAATTTAATGGTTACTGTATCTCCTGCTTTTGGTTCTGATGGACTTCTGTAATATTCTGTTCCATCTGAAAAAAGTGCCTCTTTATTAAAAACAGGGCGCATGTTTAAGATATACTGCATTTTTCTCCTGATATCTTTCTTTTCATGTTCCATGTCTGCCTGCTCCTCTCTTTTACCATTACATCCGACAGTTTCTTTCCCATCGCACATAATATTTTTAATATTATCATAAGAATTATCTGCATTTTTTATCCTGCAGAAATGTCCACACCAGGGACACTTACTATATTCTATATGAAAATCTCCCCAATGACAATAATCGGATTGCTATAAAAATGACTTTTATTCAATTATTCTGCCTAAACCCAGGATCATCAATAAAGCCTCTGATTTGCATGTTTTCATCAACGAAAAAAAGACAGCGGGATAAAGCTGTCTTTTTTGGAGAAGGTATTTCTTCTTATGGGGTGTAGCAAAAACTATATAATGTATTGGGGGGTTTTTACGGTTTATATAGTACCATGGCACAAGAGAAAAGTGTGCACAAACTTCACAAAATTCAGCACACTTTTTTGGTTATTTTATATACTTGGATTTTCTTCCACAGAATTTTCTCTTGTAAAAAGTGCTTCAAATTCATCTCTGTGTACTTTTTCCTTCTCAAGAAGAAGCTTTGCACAGCTGTGGAGCACATCCTCATGTTCCATAATGATCTCTTTCGCACGATCATGGCATTCTGTAATAATACGATGAATTTCTTCATCAATAGACCTGGATACTTCTTCACTGTAGCTTCTGGTGTGTGCCAGATCTCTGCCGATAAACACCTCATCGTCATCGTCTCCGTAGGAGATCAGGCCAATTTTATCAGACATTCCATATTTCATCACCATACTTCTGGCAGTAGCAGTAGCACGCTTGATATCATTGGACGCCCCGGTAGTAACATCACCAAAAATAATCTCCTCTGCCACACGGCCTCCTAACAAAGTCATGATATCCTGTAGCATCTGTCCTTTGGTGTTAAAAATCTCATCGTTATCCGGCAGCGGCATGGTATAACCTGCAGCCCCCATTCCTGTAGGAATAATAGAAATGGTATACACAGGATCCATATCCGGCAGTACATGAAAAAGAATGGCATGACCGGACTCATGGTACGCTGTAATCTTCTTCTCTTTGTCAGATATTACCTTACTCTTTTTCTCCGCACCAATACCTACTTTGATAAATGCACTCTTAATATCAGCCTGAAGAATAAAGCCTCTTTCCTGTCTGGCAGCCTCAATAGCAGCTTCATTCAGCAGGTTTTCCAGATCTGCACCTGTAAATCCTGCCGTTGTCTTTGCAATCTGTCTCAGATCCACATCCTCACCCAGAGGTTTATCCTTGGCATGGACACGTAAAATCTCCTCTCTGCCCTTTACATCCGGACGTCCCACTGCGACCTTACGGTCAAAACGACCCGGCCGCAGGATTGCAGGATCCAGAATATCCACACGGTTGGTAGCAGCCATTACAATGATTCCTTCATTAACACCAAAACCATCCATCTCTACCAGAAGCTGGTTCAGCGTCTGCTCTCTCTCATCATGGCCGCCTCCCATTCCTGTACCACGCTGTCTTGCAACCGCATCAATCTCATCAATAAAGATAATGCAGGGGGCATGCTTCTTTCCTTCTTCAAACAGGTCACGCACACGGGAAGCACCTACACCAACAAACATCTCCACAAAATCAGAGCCGGAGATAGAGAAAAACGGAACTCCTGCTTCTCCTGCCACTGCCTTGGCCAAAAGTGTCTTACCTGTTCCGGGAGGTCCCACAAGGATCACACCTTTAGGAATTCTGGCACCTACTTTTGTATATTTCTGAGGAGATTTCAGAAAGTCTACTACTTCTACCAGATCTTCTTTTTCTTCCTCCAGACCTGCTACATTATTAAAGGTTACCTTTTTATCATCCGGAGAGGACATCCTGGCACGGCTTTTACCAAAATTCATCATCTTGGCATTACTTCCACCGCCTCCTGACATCTGCCGGTTCATCATCATGATCAGGAAAATCACCAGTGCTCCTGTAAGAAGTACAGGGAGCAGAGTTGTCAAAAATATGTTATCTCCTGGCACATTCTGTGTTGTAACATCAACATTATATTTATTCAGCAATTCAATTGCCTGGTTCACATCCGTCACATATACTTTTTTCTGACCGGAATCTGTGGTATCTACGATCACTGCACCGGTAGGAACCTCTCTGTTCTGCTGAATCGTTGCATCAACCACTCTGTTGTCTTCAAGAGCCTGTTCCAGCTGTTTCTGCGTATAGCTGCTCTGAGATACCACCTGATTATTTAAATAGAAATAACCGGCAACAAGAGCAACAAGCAGCACCAGATACAGACCAATTCTGCTTGGCTGTTTATTCACTTGATTCTGTCTCCTTTCAGTTTTCCCCCAGTTCCACTACTCCGATAAACGGAAGATTTCTGTATTTCTGTGCATAGTCCAGACCATAGCCTACCACAAACTCATCCGGAATATTAAAGCAGCTGTAATCCACCTTAACATCTCTTACTCTTCGCTCAGGTTTATCAAGCAGAGTGCACAAATGAATGCTTTCCGGCTTTCTCTTTCCAAGAATATCGATCAGATAACTCAGGGTTCTTCCGGAATCGATAATATCCTCTACAATAAGCACATTCTTACCCTCCAATGGCTGATCCAGATCCTTCACAATCTTCACAACTCCGCTGGACTTGGTATCATCTCCATAACTGGAAACAGACATAAAGTCAAGAGTTACCGGAACTGTAATTCTTTTTGCAAGCTCACAGGTAAAGAATACACCGCCTTTAAGGACGCAGATCAAATGTATTTCCTTTCCTGCATAATCTCTGCTGATCTTTGCTGCGATTTCTCTGATACGGGAATCTACTTCCTCTTCACTGAGTAAAACTCTGATTTTCTCACTCATTTTTATTTCCTCCTTGGTATGTTAATGCTAAAACCATCCTGGTACAGGGGGTTATTTTATATCGCTCACTTATCCTGCTTCCTATGATCCAAAGTATTTCATCCTCCACTGCAATGAGAGGAACCTGATTTCTCCTGTCTGCCGGGATCTTTTCATCAATCATACAGCGATTGATCTTTTTTCTGTCTCCTTTGCTGTTGATAACAATATAATCACCGGTTTTCCTGGTCCGGATGCACGGATACTTTATTATTCTATCATAATCCAGCCATTTCGTATACTTTTTTTCTTCAATCTTCTGCCCGTCATACAAAAATACTTCTGTATGGATCCTTCCCAATGGACCAATTGTATCCCCGGGCACCAAAATCCTCTGCTCTGCAGGCTGATCAGAAGTTTTTTTCTCACAGATATCTTCCGAATATGTTACGTGCAAGTCTACTTCTGTATATCTTCTTTCTGCCTCCATTCCATAAGGAAGATTTATTTTTCTTCCTGTCTGCATATTCCACAGATTGCAAAGCTTCTGATAGTGAACAGAGGTAATATCCTTTCTCTTTCCTGCCAGTTTCTCCATTGCCTGCTGGAGTGCATAAATCTGAAGAATTTCCGGAGTCCCAAAAAATTCTTCTGTAAAACAGTACCTGCCCTCTCTATAAAATTTCTCTGCCAGCTCTGTCCCCTGGGCAGTCAGGTAATCCTCTGCCTGAGAAAGCCTGAACGCGGTTTCTGCCATATGGGCAGTTGCTTTTGGATTGATCCCTTGCTCCAAAGCCGGTAAAATATGATGCCGTATCCTGTTTCGTGTATATTCATCGCACAGGTTTGTACTGTCCTGTATATGTGGAATCTGATATTTTTCCAGGAAATCAGCAATCTCCCCTCGATTTAGGCACAAAATAGGACGTATGATTTTTTCCGCAGTCGGACGCATAGTGCACAATCCTCTCAAACCGGTTCCCCTGCACAGATTATGAAGCATGGTTTCTGCAAGATCTTCCTGATTATGTGCCAATGCAATACGTACCTTCTGATCTGTATAACTATGGGCAGCTTTCTCAAACGCCTCCCTGCGTACCAGTCTGCCGGTCTCTTCCTCCCCAAGCTTCCACTTTCTGCTTAAAGCAGGAACATCATAATGAAACACATGACAGGGAATTCCCCATTCCTCACAGATCTGCTCTACAAAAGCCCTGTCCCTGTCTGCCTCCTGTCCACGGATCCCATGATGTACATGCACAGCCGCAAGCTTAAAATCCAGCGGCTTCTGCAGTTCTCTCAGGATTGTGAGCATCAGCATGGAATCACTTCCTCCTGATACACCTGCCAGCACTGTATATCCGGCTTCTGTCATATGATTTTCTTTCATGTAACCAGCAATTCTTCTATACATTTCTTCTGTGACTCCTGTTTTCTCTATTTCTTCCAGATACCGGCCACCAGCACAGTCATATCATCTCTGGCACGGTAGTCACTGTATCCCAACACACGTTCCAGGATTTCCCGCCCCAGCTCCTTCGGTGACTCTTCATGTACATCCAGAATAATTTCCTTCATGGTTTCCTCCTCCTTCTGTACCGGAAGAGCATCCAATACCCCATCTGTCATCATGATCAGATAGTCTCCATGATAAAGCTTTCTGGAAGCAGTTTCAAAATCAATCTGCTGAACCAGTCCGGCTGCCAGACTTTCAGAAGTGATCGTTTCTACCCCATGTCCTCTTTTAATAAAAGTGGAAGCTGCTCCAGCCTTCAGAAAGTTGCAGATTCCTGTATACAAATCCACAGCACACATATCTACTGTAGAGAACATTCCTTCCTGCCCTTTAAGCACCAATGCGGAATTTACCATTTTGGCAGCAGTCTCCTGGGAAAAACCTGATTCCAGAAACTGCTCCAAAAGTTCTACCACAGTCTCGCTTTCCCTGCACGCATCCATACCTGACCCCATTCCGTCTGAGAGGCACATAATAAAACGCCCTCCCTCCTCCTGCCTGCACAGATAATTATCGCCGGAAACCTTCTCTTCTTCTCTTGTCAGAGTTGCTGTACCATATAACATCTGATAACTGACATCCTCAACAAAATGTACTGTATGATACTCTCCGTTTACAATACATCGGCTTCCACTGGCAGGTGCCATAGGTTTTTCACAAAGTTCAGACAAAAGCTGTGCAATTTCTGTCATGGAAATACATTGCCCGCTTCTGGCTCTCATAGTGAGAAATATCTGTTTTTTGCTTTTGCGCCTGTCCATCATCCATACCTGACGTAAGATCACATGACGCTTCCGAAGTATTTTCCGAAGCTTCTCCTCAAATTCCGGAGTACATCTTTCCATATCGTACAGATCATCAGCCATATGTTCCATAATCCTGGAAACTTCCCCAAGCTGCTGCGCCACTGCCAGCCGGTTCTCAATCATACGGTTGTCCCATATCTGGTTCATTTTCTCCAGCTGAAAATTTTGAAAAACTGTATGGTAATACTGCACGGAACGCCCGCAGAAGTTCATCCAGTCCCCCCGAATCTGTTGGATTTCTTCTTCCTTTCCACTTTCCAGTGCCCGGACCAGCAGCTCTGTCTCCTGACACATCTCTTTGCCCCTGCTTTCCCAGCAGATTTCTCTCCGATAGCATCTGGCACACACCTGTTCATTGGTATCTTCTGTAATCTGTCGTATCTGTCCGCTGCTTAAGTAATCCCTGGGATATGGCATACCATAAAAAGTGTCTGCCAGTCTCCGAAAAGAGGCTGCATACTGCTCCACCCTTTCCTTCTGGGGATGACTGTCACACAAAGCGATCATTTCCTGTGTATCCGGTACATTTCCCGCCAAAATAGTTTTTGCCATGTCCCGTATGATCAGTGTTATACTGATCACGAGCATGGCAAGCATCCATTCCTGCATATTCTCCCTCCCCTTATCTGTTACTGTCCTGTTCTCACAGTACCCCCTTCATTCTCCGTCAAAGAAATATTATAAGGATTGGGTTTTAAAATATCTGTCAAATACAGACGAACAAATCTGAAAAGTTTTCGACATATAGGCTCTGCTACTGTTCCTTTTTAAAAACAGTCTCATTATCCTTCGCAAGTCCCAACTTCTCCCGGGCGATTTCCTCCACATACTCATCTGTCTGCATGTATTCTTTCAGTTTATCAATATCTTCTGTACGGGCCTGTTCATTCTCTATCTCCTGCTCTATGGTAGCAGCCTTGGCATCATACACTGCCAGACGCTCTCTGAGATTTCGGCTCTCATGCATTAGTCCTCCCAGAAGTACCAGAACAACCAGCGCAATAGCAAGCATTCCAAGAGAATTATATCCTATTTTTCTGTTTCTTTTAGTTTTTCGTTTCTTCTTAGAATTACCCAATTTGCCAGCCTTCCTTTTACTACATGTTTATACCAGAAAATTTTACCTCTTCTGACCGGAAATAGCAACCATTTTATTATTTTTTTCCCAATAATTATACAAATATCAAAGAGTATTCCACAAAACTTCACAAAGAAAGGACTGACAGTCAAATGACACAGACCAGCTCCTGCCGCCAAACTCAGAATCATATAAAAGCGGAGATTTCCATCATTATTCCGGCAAGTCCTGGCAAAGATATACAGTGCACTTCCTATCCAGTACAGAATGTCCTGTGCATTTGATATTTTGCTGGAACGAACAGCGTACTTTCTAAATGCTTTCAGCAGATCATAGCACAAAAGGAGAACAGCCCCCGTTCCCAACGCCTGAATTACAAGAAATAGTTCATGATGAATAAACATACTCATCTGTTAATGAAATAACCTTCTGAGAAGTGGTTTTTCTCTATTATCTGCATTTTTAGAAAGATAACAGAGATTATCAACTCTTCCCTCCAGATCAATTTCTCCTTTTTCTAGATTCAGGCGCTTCACATGAAGCTGTTCTCCCTTTATCAACAGTTTTCCCGCTTTTGTAAAAAGCAGTATTTCTTTATCATCAAAGGATTTTATATCCTGTACACCGGTCACCGTACCTATCCGGCGATCCCTCAGCTTCAGACTATGGTCAGAAAGATTTCCCCTTTCTTCCAACTTTGTCCTCCGGATTTCTTTTCCTCTTACTTATCAGTAGTTTATGTGCAGAAAACTTTAAATAGAAGTAATTTCAGTTCAAAGATATTTGTACATACTCTCCACATCTTCTTTCTTCACAGTCTCCCTGACCTCCAGAACTTCCACCCGTACATTTTTGCTTCCAAACTGGATTTCAATCACATCTCCTGTTTTGATCTGTACAGATGCCTTTGCAGGTTTGTCATTTACCAGGACTCTGCCTGCATCGCAGGCTTCATTTGCCACAGTACGGCGCTTAATCAGTCGTGAGACCTTCAGATATTTATCTAAACGCATAATTCCTCCTCACAGGTAGTAAAAAAGAGGGAACTTCCGTCCCCCCTGTCGGCTATCGTCAATCAATTATTTCGCGTTAACCATATCCTTTAAAGCTTTTCCGGCTTTGAATTTAGGTGCTTTAGAAGCTTCGATCTTCATTGTCTCACCAGTCTGAGGATTTCTTCCCTCTCTAGCAGCTCTTTCACTTACTTCAAATGTACCAAATCCAACTAACTGGATCTTTCCGCCATTTTTCAGTTCTTTAGAAACCACATCAACGAAAGATTTCAGTACGTCTTCTACATCCTTCTTGGATAAATTTGTCTCTTTCGCCATAGCTGCTACTAATTCTGTTTTATTCATGGTGTTTCCTCCTCTAATACTCTCTTTCTTGTTTGTCAGCACCCGCCAAAAGCGACAGCGCTCTATCATTAGTTTATATACCATTTCCCTTATATTGTCAAGGTTTTTCACCACATTCAGCCAATTCTGTATGAGCATTCAGAAAATATTTTTGAAAACAATTCTGTATAAATTTTTCCCATATTTCTTTCTGATTAATCAGGTTTTCAAGCTTTTCCACATTTTTCCCGGAAATCCATACTTTTTTGTGTGAATAGTAATAATTGGCCAGTTTCCAGTATTTTTCAGGATAAGTAAAACGCACCTTCAGATTCTGCCATTCCTGATAAGAAACAGGTCGGATCCTGTGATATTCTGTCAGCATTTCTTTCCCCAATGTCAGATCCCAGCTGTATTTTTCCAGAATTTTTCTCATAAAATGATACAGATCTGCCATCTGAATATCAAAACACCAGTTTCCGAAATTCGTCACTGCTTCCCCTTTTCTCAACATCAATACATTATGCTGATTATATGCTCCGTGACAGACAGTTCCCTCCTTCCAGGCTTTTTCCCTGAGGCTGTCATAATCCGTTTCTTCCAGCATTTCCAGTGCCAGCTCCCCCCTCTGTAAAAATCCCTCTACGCTGGAAAGAAAATTTTTTTCAAAAACTCCGGAAGCACCTTTCTGACGGATAAACTTGCGTATCTTTCGGATTTCCCGGTTATGCCGTATATATTCCTCCCTCAGCGATCTTGCCCTGTATTCTTCTGCAGGCTCCATTTTCATGACATTATGTAATTTTGCCAGTGTTCCTACACTTTTCAGAATGTCCTCTCTTGATCTGGTACTGCATTCCTGCCCTTCATACCAATGCTGAAGTGTAAACATCTGCTCATCCTTACTCTGACTGATGAGACTGCCCTGGGTATTTTCCAGGAAATAATCTGTATTTATGCCATTTCCCTGAAGGAGAAGCAAAAGCTCCTGCTGTTTTTTCAGTTTTTTTTCCGAACCGTGAAACTCTCTCAGTATCAAAATTCCCTGTTCTGTATAGCAAAGCAGGGCACCCCTTGTCCTTGCAGAACGTTCTGCATTCAGGCCATACTGAGAAAGAGTGCCTAGTCCGTAATCATACAATGACATATCCCCCTCTTTTTTTGTACTTTCTATACATATGCAAAAAAGAATCCTGCTATGCCGGATTCTTTTCCTGATCTTTCCTTATAATTTCCAATAGAATTTCTTTCTGATTTTTCTCAGGATCTTCCAGAACAAGATTTAAAAGTTTTTCCAGTTTTTCCCCAATCTCTCTGCCGGGTCTGTAACCATTCTCTATTAAATCTCTGCCTGTAACTGCCAGTGTCTTCAATGATACGCACTGTTTTTCCTCTATAATCTGTCTGTATGCATCCCTTACACTGTCCAGACGTGCCTGTTTTTCACTTCTCCTATACAGACTCTGAGCAAGCATATCTGCCTGCTGTACTTCAAGATACAGGGGAAAAAGATCCTCACCGATCCTGTTAACAGCACGACGGACAGATTTGAGTGTTCCCTCCGGTCTGTCATCATGCCATTTCACCAGACGGGTTACCTTACGAATGGTATCATTGTCAAACTTCAGTCTGCGAAGAATCTGGCCTGCCATTTTTTCCCCTGCATTTCCATGGGTTTTGAAATGATCTCTTCCATTCTCATCGGTCTTTCTTACTGCCGGTTTCCCAATGTCATGAAGAAGCATGGTAATACGAAGAACCCTGTCTGCCCGCACATAGCAGAGGCTGTGCAGAATATGCTCCCCTACTGTATAACAATGATGGGGAGTATTCTGAGGTGTCTCCATACAGGCATCAAATTCCGGAAGAAATTCTGCAGTAATGCCGGCTTCATAAGCTGTTCTGAGATAATCCGGATGAGGAGACATCAGAAGCTTCACTAATTCCACCTGGATTCGCTCTGCACTCACATGTTTCAGATTGGGTGCCAGCACCTTCAGCGCCTTGCGTGTTTCCTCTTCGATGGAGAATCCAAGCTGGGCACTGAACCGCACAGCACGCATAATGCGAAGTGCATCTTCTGTAAAACGTTCCAGCGGATCTCCCACACAGCGGATAATCTTTCTGTCAATATCTTCCAGCCCGCCAAAAAGGTCAACCAATCCGCCGGAAGGATTATACGCCATGGCATTAATGGTAAAATCACGGCGCTTCAGGTCCTCTTCAAGGCTTGCTGTAAAGGTTACCTCTTTCGGATGTCTGCCATCCTCATATTCGCCATCCACCCGATAAGTTGTAACTTCATAGCCTTCTTTCTCCATAAGGACAGTCACGGTTCCGTGCTGCAGACCTGTATCCACTGTTCTGTGAAACAGTTCCTTAACCTGCTCAGGCTTCGCAGATGTAGTAATATCCCAGTCGTCCGGTTTTCGTCCCAGGATAGAATCGCGGACACATCCGCCTACTACATAAGCCTCATATCCTGCATTTTCCAGTATATGCAAAATTGTTTCCGCGTTTTTTGGTATTTCCAGAATCATATGACCATCCTTACCCTTTTTCTATTCATGATTAATGTAAAGCGGACATTCGCAATCCGCTTCGCTACTTGCTCATGAACGCAGTCGCTTTGCGATCTGCGTTCAAAAACCGGCATCCAGATATTATTTCTGCTGCCGGTTTTCTTTATTGCCTTACTGATTAGTATGCTCTACCCCAGTAAACCATCTTCTTAGCCGGTTTTCCACAGCATACACAAACATCACTTAAATGTTCCTGCTCAAATGGCATACATCTGGATGTAGCCTGAACATCCTCTTTGATCTTATCTTCACATGCACGGTCACCGCACCACATAGCTTTTACAAAGCCTGGTTTATTAACGATTGTGTCCTTAAATGTCTCATAATCTGTAGCAACATAAGTATGAGCCTCTCTGTGAGCACGTGCACGTTCCAGCATATCCTTCTGGATAGTTTCCAGGATTTCCTGCACCTTCTCCACAAGCTCATCAAATGTAACTGTATATTTTTCTCTTGTATCACGACGGCAGATGACAGCCTGTCCATTCTCGATATCCTTGGGGCCACACTCAATACGGATCGGAATACCGCGCATTTCCTGCTCTGCGAACTTGAATCCCGGACTCTTATCTGTATCATCTACTTTTACGCGGACTCCTGCTGCCTTTAATGCTGCAAACATCTCGTCAGCCTTCTCCAGAACACCTTCTTTTCTCTGCTGGATCGGAATGATCACTGCCTGTGTAGGAGCGATTCTCGGAGGCAGCACCAGACCACTGTTGTCACCGTGTACCATGATGATGGCACCGATCATACGTGTTGTCATTCCCCAGGATGTCTGATGTACATACTGAAGTTTGTTTTCTTTATCTGTATACTGGATGCCGAATGCTCTGGCAAATCCGTCACCAAAGTTATGGCTTGTACCGGACTGAAGAGCTTTTCCATCATGCATCAGGGATTCAATTGTATAAGTAGCTTCTGCACCGGAGAATTTCTCCTTGTCTGTTTTCTGTCCCTTTACAACAGGGATTGCAAGAACTTCCTCGCAGAAGTCTGCATACAGGTTCAGCATCTGGATAGTACGCTCTTCTGCTTCCTCAGCTGTTGCATGAGCTGTATGGCCTTCCTGCCATAAAAATTCACGGGAACGAAGGAACGGACGTGTTGTCTTTTCCCAGCGCACTACAGAACACCACTGATTGTATACCTTCGGCAGATCTCTGTGGGACTGGATCTCTTTTGCATAGAAATCGCAGAATAATGTCTCTGATGTGGGACGTACACACAGACGCTCCTGCAACGGATCCAGACCACCGTGGGTTACCCATGCAACCTCAGGTGCAAATCCTTCTACATGATCTTTCTCTTTCTGAAGAAGAGATTCCGGGATAAAGATTGGCATGTACACATTCTGTACGCCTGTTTCTTTAAATCTTCTGTCCAGTTCATGCTGGATATTTTCCCAGATCGCATATCCTGCAGGTTTGATCGCCATGCAGCCTTTCACGCTGGTATAACCGCAGAGTTCAGCTTTCTTTACAACATCGGTATACCACTGGGCGAAATCCTCTTCCATGGATGTAATGGCTTCTACCATTTTCTTGTTGTTTGCCATGATTGTTTCTCCTTTTTTTGTGATTGTTTGTTTCAACTCACAGTCAGTAATAACTGTATTTTGTGACATCAGAATGTAAGTACTCCAATTCTTTTTTCCATTCACAGATAAAAAAGAAGCCTTACATCCCTCACAAGGGACCGAAAGGCTTCGGCGGTACCACCCTAATTAACACTGTGCCCAAATGCCTGCACACTGTTCGCTCTTCTTCCGATAACGCAGGAAAAACGCCGTACTTCAATTGCACGGGGCTCCAAGGCCGGTTCCATAATTTGCGCACAGAATCTTCACACCATACAGATTCCTCTCTGGGATTGCTCCTTATGTACTATTCTCTTCATCGCCATAGATATTTCGCATTTGGTTTTATTTTATGCGAAATCTCAGGATGTGTCAAGGGTGAAAATCCTAACGTTATACCTCTATTGTAATTTTTCTGCCTGTACGATTATATTTATAATAACGCACTCCCGCAGCATCCAGCATTCTCTTGGACGCGATCACTGCCGGAGTATGGGCATATTTATCACAGTCATAAACAATTGTCTTAATCCCTGCCTGTATAATAGCCTTGGCACATTCATTACAGGGAAAAAGAGACACATAGAGCTTTGCCCCTTCCAGACTTCCACCCCTGTAATTCAGGATTGCATTCAGCTCACTGTGGGTCACATAAAAATATTTTGTATGAAGGCTATCCCCTTCTCTTGCCCACGGAAACTCATCATCCGAACACCCTTTTGGAAATCCGTTATATCCCATAGATAAAATTTTATTATCTTCACTTACAATACAGGCCCCTACCTGAGAATTAGGATCCTTAGAACGCATTCCTGACATCATGGCAACTCCCATAAAGTATTCATCCCATGATAAGTAATCTGTACGTTTATGATTCATATCCATTGCTCAAACCTCCCTGGTCAGGCAGCTATTCGCAGTCCACTTTATTCTGTCTCTATCTGATTGATTCTTCTGATGTGCCTTTCATCATTGGAGAATGGAGTATTTAAGAAGGTCTCAACAATTTTCACAGCCAGTCCAGGACCTACAACTCTTCCTCCAAGAGCAAGAATATTGGCATCATTGTGAAGTCTCGTTGCTTCCGCAGTAAAGCAGTCTGTACAGACAGCTGCCCTGATTCCCCTGATCTTATTTGCTGTAATAGAAATTCCGATACCTGTTCCACAGATCAGTATTCCCTTTTCACATTCTCCATCAAGAATGGCATGAGCAACCTTCTTTGCATATACCGGATAGTCTACGGAAGCCAGGCTGTCACAGCCATAATCTTTATACTCGATTCCCTTCTCATCCAGATATTTTTTAATCTCCAGTTTTAATTCATATCCTCCGTGATCACATCCTAAAGCTAACATACCTTTTCCTCCTGAAATTCATATTATTTCTTACTTATCCACCTGGATAATCTTATGTCCCGCAGCCTTCAGCAAACGGTTCATGATTGCCTGTCCCATTCTTGGCGTATAAAAGGCCTCTGAATATATGGATCTGACCGCACTCTGATCAAATTCACGAAGCACTTCATACAAATGGTGCGCAATTGTTTCCTCTTCTCTTCTGCTTCCGATACTCACTACCAGGCCTTCCTGGTATCTGTCCCTCGTCTCATCCGTTGCAATAATGCCCACCAGCTCACCATGAGCTTTGGCTTCTGCAGCCAGTTCATTGATTTTTTTTACCACTGCCTCCTGACTGCCTTCTACAATAGCCAGATCTGCCTTCGGTGCATAATGGCGATACTTCATTCCAGGTGCCTTCGGACGAACCTTACTGTCAGATGCGATCAATCCTTTATCCATCCGGACATCGCCAAGAGTCTTCTGCAGCATCTCCAGTGAAATATACCCCGGGCGTAAAACAACCGGCACATCTTCTGTAAAATCAACGATTGTTGACTCAAGTCCGATTCCAACCTGACCTCCGTCAATAATCATATCAATTTCCTCACCCAGATCCTCTATCACATGCTGTGCAGTGGTAGGGCTTGGTCTGCCCGAAGTATTTGCACTGGGGGCAGCCACATAACCTCCTGCTGCTTTGATCATTTCCTGGGCAATCCTGTCACTGGGAAAACGGACAGCCACACTGTCCAGGCCGCCAGTAGTCTCCTTTGGCACCAGATCTGACTTTGAGAGTATCATAGTCAAAGGTCCCGGCCAATATTTCTCAGCCAATATTCTGGCTTTCTCCGGTATCTCCCCTACGATGGGTGCCAGCTTATCAAACTCTGCAATGTGCACGATCAGCGGATTATCCGAAGGTCTTCCTTTTGCAGCATATATTTTCATGGATGCGTCTGGATTCAGTGCATCTCCTCCAAGTCCGTAGACCGTTTCTGTGGGAAATGCAACCAGACCGCCTTTTTTCAATATTTCTCCGGCACGACATATTGCATCCAGATCAAGATGCTCTGCTGTCATGGATACGACTTCTGCTTTCATTGTCCTTCTGCCTTCTTTTTTCATTAGATTTGATATTTATATCACAAATATTGTACACGATTTTTATGGTTTCGTCTATGAAAAGATATTCTGACGTTACACTCTAACATTACATCCTAGTTCACCTTCAGAATATATGTGCCAGAATTTTCGGACTGGAATACCTTTTTTCCCAATCCTGCCAATATCTCTTCATTCAGATTTGTTCCATATTTCTCTCTTTCACAGGAACCAACAAAAATATAGGAAATATCATATTTATCCAGAAGTTCTTTCACCAGTTCCTTATCTGAAGAGGTATAGATTGTCTCAATCTCGGTCCTCTTGGTATTCAGATCATCTGTATCATTCCGCCACAGCCATTCATGAACATACCATCCCAGTACAGTGGGAAGCCCTGTCATTGCAGAAACTCTGTTATCATAGTCTTTATAACTGTCCCCTGGTGCCTCAAGAACCACCGCAGTTCCCTTCACATTGTTTTTCAGCCATCTGATCGCAGAGGCATCCTCCGGTACTCCGTTTTCCAAAAACGAAACTGCATTCAGTCCTTTATACCCTGAAACCTCCCACACATTTCCAAACCAGGAGGTTACACTTTTTCCGAAATATCCAAAGGTCCAGCACAAAAACACCAGTCCAATCACAGAAAAAATCTTAAACACTTTTTTCCGTGCCAGAGCCAGCATCCGTACAATCCCATATCCCATAGTCATGGCAAAAAGAATATAAGCCTGGTAAGTAAGTTTAAACATAGTATTGGCTCTGGCATTTCCATTTTCATAAATGTCCCTTACATAGACCAGTTCCGGTATCAGAATCAATCCCATGGCACACAGCCCCATGATCACTGCAAATAAATCCGGCAGTGCTATTGCCCGCATCAGGCGATATCCCCCCCTGTTTCTGCCGTCACGAAGTTTCTCCCATAGAATACATATGATCAGCAATACTGTAAGAAATAGGGGAAGTCCCCATAAGATCAGCAGCTGATGAATCAGGGAATGATGGGTTGCAATTCCTACCCCCTGGAACATGGTCTGGAATTTCATAGTAAAGGGAAGGATCACCACATAAGAAACCACAATCATCTCAACCGCCTGTACAATGGTAACAGTCAGGACTTTTTTCACCTTTCCTTCAAACTGAATAATATTGGTAAACAGGATCACTCCCCCTGCAACTACAAAATAAATGATAAAATCCCAATAATTTGTAAAATGGAACATTCCAATCAGTACACATACCAGCAAAATATGAGGAATAAAAAGCTGCCTTATCCAAAATTGCTTTCGGCTGATTTTCTCTATGACTGCTTTCCTGCTGCGGACATGTTTCATCCATGCATACAAAACTCCCACCAGCAGTAACACGAACATAATATTCACCACATGAGCATGGAGATCCCCCAGCACAAAAGAATAGCAGGGAAATTCATGGATGGTTTTGTCCTGTTCATTGACCGGATTATAACCGATATATCGGGTAGCATCCGGAAACCAGTAGCTGTCCGGTGTTTCTCCCTGAAGCTTCTGGATCCATGGTATTATTTTACAGTACACCACATAATGCATATTTCCGGCTATGGATACAGATAATCCTGCCAGAACTCCGGCCAAAGTGGGGATACATCGTTTTTTCCCTGTAAGCCTGTCCTTTAATCCATCAACAGTCATCTGATATACCAGCGAAAACGGAAGGGTAAATGCAAAAGCCGCCACAAAGGTCCGCATAACATTATAAGTCAATTCCACCTTACTTCCCGTAAGCTTGGTAAGAAAAACAGCAAAATACTGACCTCCATAATAATAATTGATGGTTCCCTCAGAATACCAGAGATCTCTTGCCGGAAGAGTAGAACTGCGCATCATAGCCTCCATAAAGCCATAATCCATAAATTTCTCAGTTCCGTGAGCCTCCGGCCGGAATCCTGCTACATAAGTCCACAAAAGAAAGAATATAAAAAACAGAATTTCCTCTCTGAAAATCAAGGTTCCTCTGCCAACCGGCAGACAATCTACTCCTTTTTTCATCTGATAAAAATACAGAAGAATGCACAAAATCCCGCACACTACAGATACGCCAATACAGGAAACGGTAGTAAACGGAATCAGCTTCACAGCTACCAACAGCCAGGTAAGAAATCCGGTAACTGCAATAGCAAGAACCTTTGAAAAAATCCAACCCTTATCCTCAAATCCAGCAAAAAGTCTTCCTGTCACAGGCATAGCCAGCATTCCCATGAGAAAAGCCAGCATCCACCAGGTCCAGAAAGTCCACACATCACCCTTCAGTAAATACGCTGACAGTCCAGCCAGAGCTGCTGCCAGAAACACTCTGGGTACCACTTGTTTCATCTGTGTCTTCCTCCTCATTCTTAGTGTCACACTTATTCATCATCAATTGTTTTATATATCCGGATTCTTCTATCCTCTGTTTCGTAGACCTTCTCGAAGGTTTGGGAGATCAAAGCTTCCTGACATTCTTTCTGTTCGAATTCCGATCCTTCCTCAAAAAGAATATACGTAATTTTTTCCTCTTTCACCACAGATCTCAACACACTCTCATCTGTAGCTGTATAAATTTCCACTGCCCTGTCAGCTCTGTAATTGGTATCGTATCCCGCTGACCAGGCATAATAAGGCCAGCCACAGTAAAGCATCACTCCTGACATAGTCACTTCATTCATACTGTATTCCGGAGTAAGCAAAAGATCCTGTTTTCCAAGATGATCTGCCAGCCACCGGGTCAGATCACTGTTCATATTCACAGTCACCCTGTGTCCTGTTCCGTTTCCCCTTAGAATAATAACAAAATCATAGATTCCTGTAGCAGTCAGGCAGACAGCTAAAAGAACTGCCAGAAGCTTTTTCCACAACTTTTTGCCCCAGAGACTACAGATTGCCCATGCCCAGAAAACGCTCAGAAATCCATATGCGATCACAATATATTTGTGGTTTACATTGATATCCGGTGTCATCAGCAGAACAAAAGCAAAGATTACCGGAAACAGAAAACCTGTAAGCATTGCTTTTTCTCTTCTTTTCATAAAGAATATAAGCAGGATCAGTCCCAGGAAAAAGATACCTCCCATCCAGAACAGATACTTCATCACTCCCCAGAGGGTTTTTTCCTCAGCCAGAAAACCCAGATAAAGTCTAGTATCCATGGCACTTCCCCGGATAAATATTTTTGTCTGGAGAAAAGAAAAGAATACTGCAGTACCTGCAGTAACCGCATAATCAACCTTTCCATCGGAGAAAATGGCAAATCCCAGTAAAATCAGTAATCCGCCAATCACCGCCGCTCCATTCCAGAACGCGCTCAGCCCAAGCAGCAATCCCATAATTAAAGCCTTCTCCAGATTTCTGCTCTTCCAGGCCTGTAAAGACAAAATACGCTGTATAAACCATGAAAAACCTTTTTCCTTATGAGAGGTTCCTGCTTCCAGCCAGTCCAGAAAAACATATATTACCAGAGTTACGATCAAAAGTCCAAATGCCAGGTGTCTCTGGTTCAGATACACATTAAAATTCCATAAACCCCAGTTTTCGTTTACAGTATAACCGATAAATGACGTATTCTCCTGCAAAGCAGCCAGCAGATCCCCTGTCTGAAGATGTTCCCACACATATCTGAAAAAAGCAGCTCCGCTTCTGAAAAAAAACAGAATGACAGTTACCGCTCCACAGCAAAACCGTCCGGTAATCCGAACAGCCAGCTGACTCAGCAACATAAGAAAACCAAGAAGCGATCCAATGCTGACAATATTATAGGCAAAATCCAGTCTGAGCCCCAGATACTCCAGATTTCCAGCCAGGAACTGAAACATAAAATGATATTTTACATCTGCCCCTCCATAATGGGGATACTGGGTGGGAAAATTATTTCCCAGAGAAAAAGATCTCATCATAGCTGTGTGTGGTGCATAATCTCCATAAACTGTCAGCCCCGAGTACAGTACTCCGTCCCTGATATAAAATACATAAAACATCATGTACGTAATAAAAACCAGCAATAATCCATATAAAATCAATTCTTTTCTGAAACGGCTCTTATCTTCCCATAACCTTCCTGCCAGAAAGGGATAATTTTTTTTCTTTTTGATCATCAGAATCACTGCCAGTATCACTGTCCCACTGACAAGCACGATCACATTTCCATATAGCAGTGGATCTTGAACACCCCCCACTACACTGAAAAACCAGGCTACAATATAAACACTCCATGTCAGCAGTAAAATTCCTGTGCCAAAAGCTGCCGGAAGCTTAAGCCAGATCCTGTTTACTGATATCTTTTGTTCTTCTTTTTCAATAAGAAAGGCTGATGCCTCATAACCCAGCAGCATCGCCAAAATCAGGTATATTATTCCAAGCATAATGCCTTCTGTCATCCTTTCCTGTTTCTTTTTCAACCTCAAATAGAAACACTTACCCTCTTTGCTATATAACTCTATCAGTATAACAAAAACAAATACACTTTAAAAGTAACTTCACATAAAAGAAACAATTTAAGTACGTTTAAGATAATTATCAATTCCCTGTGCCACTGCATAAGCAACCTTCTGCTGATATTCCGATGTCTGCAGCAGCTCTGCTTCCTCTGGATTGGTCAAAAAACCGCACTCTACAATATTTAAGACACTTTCACTCCGTTTCAGAAGGTAATAGGTACGGTTTCCCTTTGGAGCCCTGGGTCTTGTCACATCCAGACAAGTATTCAATGCATCCTGAATATAACCGGCCAGCTCCTTTCCCTGTATGGAATCCTCATAATAGAACACCTGGGGACCGTATACATCAGGATCCTGATAGCTGTTCTGATGAATACTTACACACAAAAGAGGCTTATATTTCCCAATCAGTGCAATTCGCCTCTGCAGATCCTGGACTTTCTGATTTTTACAGTCATTGTCATACAACCCCTTATCTTCCTTCCTGGTCATTATCACATAAAAGCCCTTTTCCTCAAGAATCTTTTTCAGCTTATTAGCGATTTCCAGATTGATTTCCTTTTCTTTTAATCCCCCAACCCCTATCATCCCGGGATCAGTTCCACCATGACCCGCATCTACCAGTATCATTTTTCCGGGATCCCGGTTATGGTTTTTTCCGGACACCAGAGCAGCCTCCCGAGCCAGCATATAAACACCGATCAGAAACAAACAGATTAATACAAGCTTTGTCCCTCGCTTTTCCAAAAAATAAAATACCCCCTGCCATATTCATCTTAATATATGCCAGAGAGTATTTTACACATTCCTGTTTTTCCTTTGTATTATTTATTTACTGCAAATTATCTGTGATCACCTGCCAGATGCCGCTATTCTCAAATCCCAGTTTCCATGCAGCCACACCGGCCAGCTTATACTTGGATGCCAGTTTTACCTTGGCAGCAATAGACTGTGCATCCTCCAGCCATATCTGATAGGTGGAATTATCCTCCTCATAGGTTCCGTAATTCTGAGAAGTATTCTTATCCCAGTAAGTTTCCACATTTTTCTCAGAGATCACCTGCTGAGCCTGGTCCATGCCAATTGCCTCACTTGTAACCGCTCCACCTGTTGTTTTCCACAATCTTGTATAGAAAGGAACTGCATTGATCACACGGTCTGCCGGTACTTCTTCCAGTGTATCCTGAATTCCCTGTTCTACCCATGGCAGTGATGCAACTGATCCTGCGTCAGATCCTGAATAATGCTCATCATACCCCATAATAATCACATAATCCACAACTCTTCCCTGTTCAGCCCGGTCATAATGGCTAGTGAAATCCTCAGGAACAGGATTATCCACGGAAAGTACCAGATTATTTTTATGGCATTCAACAGACAGTTCTCTCAGAAATTCCAGAAAATGAATTCCCACATCCTCACTGAGTGACTCAAAATCCACATTAATGCCATCCAGTCCCACATTAACTGCAGCCTGTATCAGCTGAGTAATGAGATTCTGTCTGGATGCTGTATTTGACAGGGTTTCCATAGTACTTACATCCTGGGTAAAGTTATCGATCAGTCCCCAAACCTTCAGACCTTTTTCATGTGCTTTGGCAACATAATCTGCACTTGCAATATTGGAAATATTTCCTGCTGTATCTGTCAGACAAAACCAGGTTGGTGAGATCACATTCACCCCTGTCATATTTGCAATGGCATCTTCCAGATATGCATTGGCATCTGTGGAAGTAACCTGATGCCATACCATATTCACAGGATCATCCATGGTAATATAAGTATATTCTTCACCCTGGAAATTGCGTTCACAAGTAGTTTCTTCCACTTTTCCTACTTTCTTTTTCTCCACATATCCAATATATCCGTCATCTGTGGCAACCTGATCCCAATCCTCAAGTTCCTCCAGCAGACGGAGCTCTGTTCCTTTTTTCACTTCTGTAAGAATACTGGATTTAATTCCGCCCCGATAACGAACAGCTATATTTTTCTCTGCTTTTACAGTTTTGATCTTATCAAACTGATACTGGATTGCAACCCGGTAAGGATCTTTATATATATATGCATCAATATCTGTATACTGCTGTACATATGACAGATTCAGATACACCCTATCATCCCTTAGCCATACCTGGTCACCAGCCTCTGATGCAGCTGCTGCGGAAATTACTTCTGATGGTGTTGCATACAGGATCTGCTTGTTGGCAGCATCCCAGTAATACCTCTGATTCAAATATGTATTCACTACATCAAGAGGAAGATAAACTCTCTCCCCTGCTACCAGCGCCTTCTCATCCAGGAGCTCTGTTCCCAGAACCAATGCCGCTTCTCCATCCCCCAGTTCTCCGTAATATTCATTCAAATCCATTTTCTCTTTTGTAGGGATACGTTTCATGATCACATGACTCAAAAGCCCGATCATTGCTACCAGAAAAATCAGGACAATCACTGCAATTGCGGGTTTTATTTTCTTATTCATGACTTTTTTCCTTTCGGTATAATTACTGATTACTATAGCATTATATCATATTTTATTACAAATGCATTACAAAAATCAACTTTTCATAATTTTTTAAGATTTAACTGAATTTTCCATTCATACAATGCTATCATAGATATTTCAAATAAACAGACTGCCCGGAGGCATTATGAACATCGAGGAAATATTCTGTATATTTCGGGCAGCCTGTTTTTTTACCTGGTGCAGAGGCTTATGGCTCACCAGTTTTATCTTCTGTTATTTTTCTTCGACAAAATCGAAGTTGACACGAGCAATCTGTCCCTTTTCATCCGAAATGTAATCCCGCATGTAACCACCGTTTTCTGCAATCTGACAGGCTTTTGCAATGTTTTTAGGAGTGCTTGGATAGCCATCAAGATATAAAGATATTCCCTGAGACTGGTATCTTTTTAACTCCTGTTCCAGCGGCTTACGCAGGTTTTGTTTCCTGGCCCGTGATATATTTTCCGTATTCTGTCCTCCTTTCTCGTATTAGTCAGGCAGTTAAGAGTCGAAGGGCTGCTGCCTGCCATGACCCACCACACCCTCTCTGGTCTGATAAGGTCAGATAATAGAAAGCACCACTACTGGTTTCCGGAAAAAACAAAATACTCTGCAAACTCCAATTTATTTTCATGGGAATTCATCTGAGCACTGCCACAGCAAGAACGCTGCAGGATAAAAGGGCAGTGAAGCTTAATGAATATTATAATATTGATATAGGTTACTCTCAGGCTGCATATTTATGGATTACAGACAGATTGTTTTCTCCTGTTTTTCATTATACAGCATTTGCAGTTATACGCAATGCTTTTCATCAATTTGTTTAATTTTTTCGATTTTGTTCCCAAATTTTTTATAATTAGGCAAATGACTTGCCTTTACATTTTACAGTTTCATGTTATATAATATACTGTATATAAGTAGCTATTCAGATAGTGAACAGCAGCTATATCTTAGCTGCTTACCAGGGCATTGTAAGTCATTATATGTTGCTGCAAACAGAGTGAACAGCAACCATCATACTATATAAAAACAGAATAGGATGTGATATGACATGAAAATAGAAAAAATTAATGATAATCAGATACGCTGTACCTTAACCCGAGAGGATCTGGAAAGTCATCAGATCCGTATCAGCGAGCTTGCTTATGGAACAGACAAAGCCAAAAAGCTTTTTCGGGACATGATGCAGCAGGCACAGATTCAATTCGGATTTGAGGCAGATAACATTCCTCTGATGATCGAGGCTATTCCAGTAAGTACAGAAAGCATTATCCTGATCATTACCAAAGTGGAGGATCCCGAGGAACTGGATACACGTTTTTCCAAATTTTCTCCTTTTAAGGGACGGGAATCTGCTGATACTGTCCAGCTGGACGGTGCCGACAATATTATCGATATATTTCAAAAGCTTTGTGAAGCAAAAGTCAGAAATTCTGCAAAAAAATCCAGTACAGCCGATACTACAGAGCCTGTAAAAGGCAAAGAAGATCTCCCGGAGAATGCAGCTGTTAATCTGATCCGCCTTTATGAATTTGATGATCTGGATGATGTGATTGCTGCAGCACGTGGACTGAACGGTTATTTCACAGGAAGCAATACCTTATACAAGGATCCTTCTGATGATATTTACAAACTGGTCATCCATCAGTCATCATGCTCCCCTGAAGAATTCAATAAAATCTGCAATATTCTTACGGAATATGGCAGCGGCCGGGCTTTCACCTCATCAGGCGAAGCTTACCTTGCAGAACACGGAGAGATTATTTCTTCCTCCGCGCTTCTGCAATTGTCACAATTATAATATGACTTACCAACCCGCTCATAAATCAACATTACAAAAGAGGAGAACTCACCGGAAATATATGAGTTCTCCTCTTTTATTTGTTTTTCCTATTATTTTCTGAAATTATTCTCCAAGAAAATCATTGATCTGCTGAACCAGAACATCTACATCCATACCATGAACCATAGCTGCCTCTTCCAAAGATTCCATCTGAGATGACGGGCATCCGATGCAATGCATTCCTGCTCTCATAAGGATTGCTGCGATATTAGGATCTATCTGCAGAAGCTGTCCGATCAGCATATTTTTAGTAACTTTAGCCATTATATGTTTCCTCCTTGTCTGTATCAGAAATACGGGCATTTCTACACGGTAGTATTATAATGTTACTGTTCATTTTATGCCCAGTAACATTATAATACTAATTTTATCAAGAATCAACAAATATATTTATAACCATGTATCAAATTTTATACTTGTAATCCATGAACTTATATATTAAAATAGGACTAGAACCCAGAAGGGTACTAAAACACTGTTACATATTTACAATTAAGGAGGATTATAACTATGGCATATGTAATTTCAGACGAATGTGTAAGCTGCGGAACATGCGAAAGCGAATGTCCAGCAGAAGCTATCTCTCAGGGAGATGAGCATTATGTAATCGATGCTGATGCATGCTTAGACTGTGGTACATGCGCAGACGCTTGCCCAACAGAAGCTATTCATCCAGCAGAATAATATCAGTATTACTGTACTGCAGTAATTTGACCAAAACAAAAATTGCCGTTCTTCAGTCATCTGACTGAGGACGGCAATTTTTTATTATGCTGTTCTGTGTTTTTTTCTGGGCTTTTTCTCCCGGGCTGCTGCCGCTTCTTTTCTTGCAAGCTGTCTGTTTCGTATGGCTTCATCCAGATTGCGGCACTGTATTTCTCCCTCTCTCTTCATCCGGAGTTCCTGATTGATCAGCCTCTCCATGATTTTCTGAAATTCAAGAATCCTGTTGTCCCTTTCCTGTGAAGTTTCCAGAAGCTTTACCTTACTGTTTCCGTCTCCCGGCTCAGTATAGGCAATTTTCGGAAGCAGTTCTTTGATTGCTCGAAGTGCCAGTCCTCTTTTCTTAAGTTCCTTTATATTAGCCAGAAGAGTAATATCATATCCTGTGTAGTAACGATGTCCCTGTGCATTTCTGCTGATACGCAGCTGCAGTTCCTCCTCCCAGTATCTGAGAACAGAAGTTCTCACTCCCAGGATTTCCGCCGCCTGAGTCACAGTATATTTCTGTTCCAATGCTATCCCTCCTGTCCGATGCATATTTTATTATAAAAATATCCCGAACAGATTGCAAGGAAATTTCATTGACAGGATTTTTCAAAATATTACTGTTCACCTGGCTTTCTACTTTTTCATATTTACAAACTGAGTATATCTTGGCAGCCATACCAGCTCCACAGTTCCAATGGGACCGTTTCTCTGTTTTGCAATAATAATCTCCGCAATATCCTTCTTTTCGGTATCCTTGTGATAATAGTCATCTCGGTAAATAAACATTACCACATCGGCATCCTGCTCAATGGCTCCGGATTCTCGGAGATCAGAAAGCATTGGTCTGTGATCAGGACGCTGTTCCACTGCACGGCTTAGCTGAGACAGTGCGATCACCGGCACATCCAGTTCCCTTGCCAACGCTTTGAGAGAACGGGAAATATCTGAAATTTCCTGCTGTCTCGAATCACTCTTTCCACTGCCGCTCATCAGCTGAAGGTAATCAATCATAATAATTCCAAGATTATGTTCCAGTTTATATTTACGACACTTGGATCGCATCTCTGCAATGGAAATACCCGGTGTATCATCAATGATCAGATTGGATTTACCTATAATATCTGCACCTTCCACCAGCTTTGTCCAGTCTTCGTCTTTCAGATTACCGGTACGCATATTCTGGGAATCCACATGGGATTCCATAGCAAGAAGTCGGTTAACCAGCTGTTCCTTGGACATTTCCAGACTGAAGATTGCCACTGTCACATCCTTACGGAATGCCATATACTGAGCAATATTCAGAACAAAAGCCGTCTTTCCCATAGAAGGACGAGCTGCAATAAGCACCAGATCCGAAGCATGCATGCCCGACGTTTTATAGTCCAGATCCACAAAGCCTGTAGGGATTCCGGTGACAGATCCCTTAAGCTTGGAAGCTTTCTCAATGTTATTGATAGCATTAAGCACAACCTGCTGGATAGGCACATATTCCTCACTGTTTCTCTGCTGCAGAATATGGAACAGTTTCTTTTCCGCCTCTTCCAGGATCACCTCTGTACTCTCTTTCTCAAGATAACAGGTATTGGCAATCTCTTCGTTCGCTTTGATCAGGCGTCGAAGGACCGCTTTCTGGCTTACAATCTCTGCATAATCCTTTACCAGTACTGAGGTTACCTCTTCGGTAAACAGATCCTTCATATACTCCATGCTGGTAATGTCAGGCGGTAATTCTTTTTCTTTCAGACGATTCTGAAGAATAACAGGGTCTACTGTTTTCCCCTCATTGCAAAGCTCCACCATGGCATCAAAAATAATACCATACTGCTTCTGATAAAAATCATCGCTGGTAAGCATCTCGGAGGCCTTCAGGATCGCGTCTCTGTCCAAAAGCATAGATGCGATCACCGAACGTTCTGCCTCCACACTATGAGGAAGGATTCTCTTAATCAGCGCTTCTTCCATTCGCCTTTACCTCCGGAAAGCTTAAGCTTCTTTTACCCAGACTTTAAGGGTTCCTGTTACCTTAGGATGAAGACGAACCGGTACCTGTGTTACGCCAAGGCAGCGGATCGGTTCTGAAAGCTGAAGTTTCTTTTTATCAATATCCAGATTCAGCTGTTTTTTTGCAGCTTCCGAAATCTCTTTTGAAGAAACAGAACCAAAGGTCCTTCCACCTTCTCCAGTCTTAAGTGTCAGAATAATTTCCTTTGTCTCCAGATCCTTTGCAAAAGCCTGGGCTGCCTCATAGATCTCTTTGGCAACCTTTTCTTCATTTGCTTTCTGAAGCTTTAAATCATTTAAATTCTTCGGAGTTGCCTCCAGTCCCAGTTTTTTGGGAAGGATCATATTTCTGGCATATCCATCACTTACATTTACAATCTGGCCCTTTTTTCCAAGAGCCTTTACATCTTCAAGTAAAATCACTTTCATTTTACGCTCTCCTCCTGATATTCCTTATCTATAATGTCTTTGAGCATTTTCTCCACTTCATCCGGAGATGCTTTTACCTGAGCCCCGGCAATGTTCATGTGACCGCCGCCGCCCATCTTTTCCATCATCACCTGTACATTTACTTCATCAATAGCACGGGCGCTGATATACACTTCATTATTATACTGTGTCAGTACAAAAGAAGCCTTCACCCCTGCAATATTCAGAAGTTCATTGGCTGCCTGAGCCCCCACAACCGTTGGACTGTCCACACCCTCACTTGGGCATCTGGCAATCGCAAAACAGTCTCTGTATATATGCGCTGTACGCACCGCTTCTGCACGGGCCTGATAGGATTCCAGATTATCTCTCAGCATCTTACGCACTCTGGTTACATCAGCGCCGCTTCTGCGCAAAAAGGCCGCTGCCTCAAAGGTTCGCACTCCTGCACGGGTGGTAAAATTATTGGTATCGATCATAATACCTGCGTACAGACAATCTGCCTCCATACTGCGGATACGCAGATCATCTGAAAAATACTGCAGAATCTCAGCCACCATCTCACAGGCAGAAGATGCATAAGGCTCTACATAAGAAAGCACAGCATTTTCAATCACCTCGCTGCCCCGTCTGTGATGATCCAGCACAACTACTGTTTTTGTCATATACAGCAAATCCTGACATTCTGTATAGCTTGGTTTATTGGTATCCACCACTACTACAACTGTATTATTATCTACCAAATCCCTGGCCTGATCACTGGTTATAAACATAGATGGCTCATATTCTGAATTATTCATATATCCCATCATAAGCGGCCTTATGGATGTGGTCGGATCATTTACAACAATATTTACAGTCTTTCCAAGAGTCTTACCTGCACGATAAATACCAATAGCTGCACCCAGGGCATCCACATCTGTGATCTTGTGTCCCATAACAACCACACGATCCTTAGTACTCATAAATTCCTTCAGTGCCTGTGCTTTTACCCTCGCTTTCACCCTGGTGGTTTTCTCCATCTGCTGAGTCTTACCGCCATAATAAGTAATATTGTTTCCGTTTTTGATCACTACCTGATCTCCGCCGCGTCCCAAAGCCATCTCAATGGCAATTCTGGAATACTCATAATCCTGAATATAATTAGCCGCGTTCAATCCGATACCAATACTGAGGGTAATCGCCATTTCATTTCCAATATTAACAGTCTTAACCTCATCCAGAATATGGAATCTCTGTTCTTTTAACGCTTCCAGAGAACTCTGGCGCATGATCAGGAAATATTTATCCTTCTCCAGTTTTTTCACCAGACCATCAAAATTAGAAAAATATTTTGTAATCTTTCGATCAATCAGAGCAATCAGCAGAGACCGGCGTACATCCTCCACACTCTCCAGCGCTTCCTCATAATTGTCCAGATATGCCAGTGCAACTACCAGTTTGTTGTCCTCATTTTTCTGAATATACTCTTTCAGCTGAGTGTCATCATACATATACAGCGCAATCAGATCTATATCCCTGGTCACAGTCTCAAAGATTTCACTGTTGGAGACTACCTCGCCCAACGATACTCTCTGCATGGAAATACGGTAAATCCGCTCTCCAACCTGTGTATTCATTTCACTGGGATCCTTTTGATCCAAAGCCGGAAGCTTATCTGCCGTAATATCCGGAAATATGGAACTGATATTCTTTTTATAAAACTGGTCCTTCCCTGTCAGTTCCGAAAATACCTTATTGGACCAGATCATTCTGCCATTTGTATCCATAATGGCATAGGGCAAGGCCAGCTCCTCAAGAATTCTTTTCTCAAGTACATCGTACCTGTTGGCAAAGGCTATCAGATCATTGATAATAAATGGTCTGTGACACCGCAATACAAGCAAAGCCATTCCAACATAAATAATCAAAGCTACTGACAAAATAATACCGGCCTTTATACTTGTAAAATAAACCAGTATATTCGTCACAACCAGCAGACCTGTAAGAATCAACGGCCAGCTCATAAAAGCCTTCATGTGCCCTCTTAGTTTTAATTTATTATTCATATCTTTTTCTTTCTGATCACTGCGGTTCTCTCTGCAGTAAATCTGTCTTGTTTTTGTGCTCCTGCTTTACTTATGGTTCCGGCAGCGGACAAAACATCTTTTTTTCTGCCAGTACAAGAGATATTATAACAGAGTTCCACATAATTTACCATAGCAGAGTAAAAAAAGAATGAGACTGCTGCAAAAGTCTTCCCGCAGGAAACGCTTTTGCAAGCAGCCTCAATATTCATCATTGGATTAGTCCTGGATGTATGGCATCATAGACATATGACGTGCTCTCTTAATAGCAACTGTCAGTGCTCTCTGATGTTTTGCACAGTTTCCTGTGATTCTTCTTGGAAGGATTTTTCCTCTTTCAGAAACATATTTTCTTAATTTTGCTACATCCTTGTAGTCGATCTCGTTATTCTCTTTACCACAGAATACACAAACTTTTTTTCTTCTGCGGCCGCCTCTTCTCTTCATTGGAGAGTCTGGTCTTTCGCCTCTATTAAAAGCCATGGTTGCTTCCTCCTATCTTATTCTATCAGTTTGCTTTAGTTAAATGGCAATTCCACATCAATTCCATCCGGAATATTCATAAATCCGTCTGTACTTGCCGCACCAGGATTGGGCATGGATGGTGCCGGCGCTTCTGTTCTCGGATGGGAAGCTGCATAGTTATCACTTGCAGACTTGCTCTCCGCAAACTCCTGCTCCTCTACAACTACTTCTGTAGTGTAAACCTTCTGTCCTTCACGGTTGGTGTAGCTTCCGGTCTGAATACGTCCGGAAACCACAATTCTCAATCCCTGACGGAAATACTTCTCTGCAAATTCAGCGGTGCGTCCAAAGGAAACACAGTTGATAAAATCTGCAGTAGCCTCACCATCACGGCGGAATCTGCGATCTACAGCCAATGTATATCTGGCAATTGCCAATGCATTCTCACCTGCGGAATATCTCACCTCAGGATCTCTGGTCAAGCGTCCCATTAAAACTACTTTGTTCATATCATTACCTCATCATTTCTGTTCCTGAACGGGTTTCTTAATGGTGCCTTCTAAAATCATTTCTGTATAAGATTATGCGTCTTTTCTTACGACTAAGTATCTTAATACATTGTCCATGATACGAACGTGTCTCTCGATCTCTGCCGGACACTGTGCGTCTGCTTCAAACTGAATGAAATAGTAGAAGCCTTCATGCATTTTCTGAATTTCGTAAGCTAATTTCTTCTTACCCCATTCTTCTACTTCTGTGATAGTGCCGTTGTAACGGGTGATGTATCCTTTTGCTTTCTCAACAACTGCATCACGTACTTCGTCTTCAACTTTTGCACTAACAACTAATGCTAACTCGTACTTGTTCATGTCTTGCTTTACCTCCTTATGGTCTGTTGGCCCTTTGCCTGTCAAAGAGCAAGGATATAAAATATATCACGAGTGTTGATTCTAACATAATTTTCCCGGCCTGTAAAGTCTTATTTTTCTTTTTTCATAAGATTTTTCGTGTTTTTTTCTACCATTTTGCGTGGAACCATAATCTGGTGCCCACAGCCTGTACATTTCAGGCGAAAATCCGCACCTACACGCAAAATTTCCCAGTCCCTGCTTCCACAGGGATGGACTTTTTTCAATGTAACGATATCGCCCACTTCATAGGAAAGTCCCATTTTTTCCTCCTCTGCTTTCTATTTTTTTAACTCACCTAGTTGGCACACTAGCTTATCAGCATCGAATCTGTGCAAATACCTGTCCGATGGGCTCCTGAATCAACAGGTCCGCATACCTGTCTCTTGGTGTGGGAGATTTATTGATCACAACCAAATGCTCTCCTCTGAAATAGTCGATCAACCCGGCAGCAGGATAAACAGCCAGTGAAGTGCCGCCAATGATAAGTACCTGTGCTTCTGAAATTGCTTTCACTGCCTCATTGATCGTCTGATTATCCAGTCCCTCCTCATAGAGAACTACATCCGGTTTGATGATCCCGCCGCATTCGCATCTGGGAACTCCCGTGGAAGCTTTTATATGCGCAAAATCATAAAACCTGCCACATTTCATACAATAATTGCGGTACACACTTCCATGCAGCTCCAGAACCTTCTTACTGCCTGCCATCTGATGAAGATTGTCAATATTCTGTGTGATCACAGCCTTCAGCTTTCCTGCCTGTTCCAGCTCTGCAAGCTTCTGATGGGCAGCATTTGGTTTTGCTGTATCGCAGAGCATCTTATCCCTGTAAAATTTATAAAACTCCTCCGGACGCTTCATAAAAAAAGTATGGCTTAAGATGGTTTCCGGAGGATAGTCATACTTCTGATGATACAGTCCGTCCTGACTTCTGAAATCCGGAATTCCGCTCTCAGTGGAAACTCCTGCTCCTCCAAAAAATACAATGTTATCATACTGATCAACAAGCTCCTGCAATTTTTCAATCTCACCTGACATATTCCAGTTCCTCCTGTATTTCTATTTTACTGTGCCACATCTAATGCATCCACACGTCTGCCCTGTACAACATATCTTGTAGCCTGATTTCCGGTACAGGTAGATAATGTGACAATCTTGTCTTTTACTGTAAGATCACCGGCATCTGTCTGTATTTCCGAATAACCGCGGATCTTTTTCAGATATTCCTGAAATTCCTCTCCTGGTCCTTTGAACAAGGTATAGGTGTCACTTTTTGCACCTGTGGTATAAGCAGAAATAATTTCATATCTGTAATTTTTCTCCGGTGTAAAAATCCAGAAATATTTACTCTTTTCATATGTATCACTGTTACTTGAAAATTTCTTCAGCTGAGCAAACATGGACCCGTTTTTCATATTATGTCCATAGACAATGGTATTACAGTCATTAAAATCCCCTTTATTCTCATAATCCACGAATATGGTACCTGCAAAATTATAGTTTTTTTCATAAGTATGATGCAGGTAAGTCTCATTATCCTCTCCATGGACAACCGGATAATTAATATCAGGCACAGCTTCCACATAAATCCATCCCACCACATCATCATTAACACTTTTCAGAGATTTAAAGTCAATGTTCATAGGAGCCTCCAGTCCCCCTTCTGCAGTGGGTTCCGTCGCTTCCTCCGGGTCACGCTCTGTCACTGCCATCTGTGCTATATGATTGTACTCATCTGTTCCCTTTTTGTACTCTGTATAAATATGAAACAAATTATAGCCGGCATAGCAAAAAACACAAATTGCTGCGATCAGAATCACTGTGAGAATCACATCTCCTGCTGTTTTCTTTTTTTTCGGTTTCTTCTCTGACATGCAGTCACCTCCAAAATAACTTAATATATTTCATTTATTGTAATACTTCCCGGCACATCTTCTGTAATTCTCTTTCTCTGTTTTTCCCCAGCAATGTCCTGCTGTATTTAAAATAAGCCGGACAGCCATTTTGTGCAATAAAATCTACAAGTACCGGACTTCCGGTTATCTCTGTAATAAATAAAAGCAGCTCCTGTCCATCGCCAAAACTATTTTTTATAAATGCAAAGGCCCGCTGAAGTTTTGTTTCCATTTTTTTTGTCTCTTTATCCCGGATTTCCACCTCTTCCCTGAAATACTCCCTGATTTTATCAAAACCATCCTGAGATTCCCGGATATGTTCCCCTTTTACACGGTTCACATATGTCTCCAGAGTTTTCAGTGTTTTCTCCTGGAGCTGGTGTTCCCCCACTGAAATCAACTCCATATCCACTTTTACCATCAGACTCTGCCGCTGCTTCTGAATAAAATCATCCAGTCTGTTTCTGAAGTCCTGTTCACTTTCCTTTTTAAGATATGATTTCAGATAAAGCAGCTGGGAATATAAGGTCTCAGTAAACTGTTCCAGTTTCTCATATTCCGCAGCAGCACTGTCCAGAGCCCCATTTAAAAGATTTACCACTGCAAATTTTTCTTCAAAGCTTCCCTGGGAAACGGCCATCTCCTTTTTTCTCTGTTCCTCTTCTGTACATGTCCCATTCAAAATACCTGAAAAATCATAATCCTGTCCATATTTTCTATACAGCCCATAATATGCAGAAAAATCTCTCGCAATTTCCTCTTTCTGCAAAAATTCTCCGATTATTTCATTTCTGATTTCAAATCCCAGTTTTTCATAGCTATCCAGAAGTCTGGACAAATCTTCCCAGCCTCTGGCTGTAACAAAAAATTTTCCGTCTGCTGAATTTTCCACCAAATAAAAATTCTGCTTTTTCATTTCTAGATAAGACGTCACTGCCCTATGTACATGGTTTGCCCTGGCATAGGAAAGCCATGCTCTGCAATCCGGTTCAATCTCAATTTTTCGCACCCTGTCCAGCGTTACGATATCAAATTCCCTGACAGATTTATTATATTGCGGAGGATTTCCGGCTGCAACAAGAATCCACCCTTCCGGAATCTTATGACTGCCAAAAGTCTTATTCTGCAACAGTGCAAGCATAGCCGGTGCCAATGTTTCCGACACACAGTTAATCTCATCAATAAAAAGAATTCCCTCTTTCTTCCCGGTTGCTTCCATGTAATCATATACCGATGCCACAATCTCACTCATGGTATAATCCGTCACTGTCACTTTTCTGTCATTATAAACCCTGTGACTGATTTCCGGAAGTCCAATGGCACTCTGTCTGGTATGATGGGTAATTGTATAAGATATACAGCCCAGCCCACATTCCCTGGCTGCCTGTTCTACAACAGCAGTTTTCCCAATACCTGGCGGTCCCATAAGAAGAATCGGTCTCTGCCGCAAAACAGGATAACTATATGTCCCATGTTCATCCTTCATCAGATATGCTTTTAAAGTATGACAGATTTCTTTTTTTGCTTCCTGTATGTTCATTTTTTCTCCTTCTGCCCTGTAATCAGGCAAAGTGCCCAGTCCGGAACCAATTTCATTTTCTCTGAACGTTCCAGGAATACAAAAGCAGTTTCATAATCTGGTTTCTGCCTGGGATAAATGCCATCACCATCTGTAAAATAAATCAGTGCCCGGAGATTCTCCAATTCCTTTTTCCTCTGTTTCTCCCTGACAAACTGAAACACTGGACGAAAATCCGTGCCGCCTCTGCCCTGGATCACCACCTGATCAGCATATTCCTTCCATTCTTCCTCAGAATGAATTACATCCACTTTTTGTAAAAAGCAGTCACATTGAAGAATATACACCTTCATTTTATGAAAAAAATTCTCCCTTTCACTGAGAATGGCATAAGTTTCTCCCAGAAAATGCTGTACTGTTTCTCTGGAACAGGAAGCGGAAGTATCGATTGCGATCACCAGCTCCTCCAGACGATTTACTTCTTTGTATTCTAATGGTTCTATCAACGGAAGATTTTTATAATGCTCCATGCCATAATGATAAAATATATAATCAAAGCTCTCTGTGTCCAGTTCCACTTCTTCCCGTGGCCTGGAAAACTGTTTCAGAAATTTCCGGTAATCGTATCTGCTTCGATAAATCTCATCCAGTTCTTCCTGCCGGTTATCAGACCTACTCCCGGCCTTTCCCTGACTTCCGTTCTTATTCTGAGAAGTATATGCTAAAATATGTTCCCACTTCTCCCTGTTCCTTTTGCTGTCAGATGAAAATCCCCGATGTATCCTCCAGATAGAATGATCGTCAAAATGATTGTCTTTTTCAGAAAAATCAGAGACACGCCTGTCCAGACTTTGTATTTTTTTCTCCCGGACTGCTTTTTCAATCAGATTTTCAACAAAACGATCACATTCCCTATCCCATTCATTTCTTTCAACAGCTTCTGCTGATACTTCCGAACCCTGCGGTATCAGAAAAACATGCAGATACAGGCAATGTAACAGAATATGCAGATATCCTCTTCTTAAAGCAGCAGGATCCTCCACATATTTTTCCATAAGGAATTGGGGATTAAAATAGATTTTCTCTCCATCTGTCCCAATAGTGGAAATATTACTGTCCGCCTTGTATTCCAGACCTGCAAATGCCCCGTCCAGATAAGGAAAGTCCAGATACAGTTCATTTCTGCAGTTCTGCAGAATATTCTTTCCCAAAAGCTCTTGTTTTTCAGCATTACCCATATTCTTTGTTTCTTTTTCTCCTGCTGTGATCTTTTACCCGGTTTTACAAAGAAAAATCTTTCCCTGTATATCCATACTTTTCATTTTTCAGATGCAGCAACCATATCAGAGACCGAAGCTTTTCCTTCTCACTGGCACTATGGATAAAACCATCCAGTTCCTTTCTCCCGAACCAGCCCTGTTCCTCCAGACACTGCATCCGCTCTGTATCCTCTTCTTCCAAAAGAATTTCCATTGCCGGACGTATGCGAAGCCTGAGATATTTCTCAGCTTCCTGATACTTAGCATCCTGGTTTTCCTGCTGTCCGCCAAACCAGATTTCCAGTGCCTGATACAGCTTAAGATCTCTCATACTGTCACCCCGTTTTCATGTACTAATATCTGATTTTCATAATATCACAAAAAGATTTTCATTTAAAGTAGCTCTATGATATAATCATTTTAGCTTTACAAGTAAAAGATTTCCATATCTTTTACAAAAAAATCCAGGAGGTAACTCATGTCCAAAAAAAATCTGATCGTCGGTCAGTCCGGCGGCCCTACTGCAGTCATTAACAGCAGTCTCTACGGTGTTGTGTCCGAAGGGTTACGACATCCCGAACAAATTCAACATATTTACGGTATGGTAAATGGAATCGAAGGCTTTCTGGCAGGAACTGTTTTAGATTTTGCCACAGCACTTCCCGGAAGCAGCCTTGAAAAACTTAAAACTACTCCAGGTGCCTACCTCGGCTCCTGCCGCTATAAGCTTCCTGAATCTCTGGAAGATCCGATTTACCCCAGACTTTTTCAAAAATTCAGAGAAATGAACATCGGCTGGTTTTTCTATATTGGCGGAAATGATTCCATGGATACTGTAAGCAAGCTTTCCCGGTATGCAGCCCAGACAGGCAGCGATATCCGCATTATCGGAGAGCCCAAAACCATTGATAACGACCTGGTTCATACTGACCACACTCCAGGCTTTGGAAGTGCTGCCAGATATGTAGCCTCTACAGTCCGTGAAATTACCATAGATGCAAATGTCTATGAGAAAAAATCCGTTACTATTGTAGAAATCATGGGCCGTCATGCGGGCTGGCTCACTGCAGCCTCCGCCCTTGCCCGAAAATATAAAGGTGACAATCCACTCCTGATCTATCTCCCGGAAACAACCTTTGATCAGGAAGCTTTCCTCAAAGCTGTTGAGAAATCCTTTGAAAAGAACTGCAATGTAATCGTCTGTGTCTCTGAAGGAATCCACGATGCAGAGGGCACTTTCATCTGCGAATATGACAGCTCTGTAGGTACAGATACCTTTGGACATAAAATGCTGGCAGGTTGTGGAAAATATCTGGAAAATCTGGTACGCAGCCGTCTGGGCGTAAAAGCACGTTCTGTGGAACTTAATGTCAGCCAGCGCTGCTCCGTCTCCATGATGTCCGCCACTGACCAGATGGAAGCTGTTACTGCCGGTAATTTCGGTGTACAGGCAGCACTGAATGGTGAAACCGGAAAAATGGTTTCTTTCCTTCGTGAAACAGGCACTGACGGAAGCTATTCCATGAAATGCAGCCTGGAAGATGTGAATACCATCTGTAATGAAGAAAAAACAGTTCCTGCAGACTGGATCACTGCTGATGGCTCAGATGTAACCCAGGATTTTCTTGACTACGCAGCTCCATTAATCCAGGGAACGGTCGAAATTCCCCTTGGTACAGACGGACTGCCGGATTTTGTATACCGCAAATAGAATGTAATATTGAGAAGCACTGGCAGCCTCAGGCAGTGAGCAGTTTACTCACCTTCAACAGCTGTCAGTGCTTTCCCATTAAGTACAGCTTCCACCAGATCATCTCCCTTATAACTGAGCTTCAGTGAAAAAAAGGGTGCGTTCTCTCTGATCAGCTTGTTAAAGATCCTGTCTCCCGGCCACATATTCAGTTCAGTAAGCTTTTCTTTGGGAATCCATTCCAATTTTCCTTCATCACACTCCCTGGGAATTCCTTCAAATTCCTCTGAAGTATACAGACACATATACTCTGTCCCATACCCTTCCTGGGTAAAGGTTACAATTCCTCTGAATTTCCAGGAACGCAATCGATATCCTGTTTCTTCGTAAACCTCTCTGCACAGACATTCTTCCGGACTTTCTCCCTCTTCAAAATGTACTCCTATACCAATCCACTTATCCTTATTCACATCATTTTTTTTGGAAATTCTGTGAAGCATCAAATATTTCCCATCCTTTTCCAGATAACAATGAGTGGTCATCACACTTTTTTCTTTATCTCTCATTTATCCTTTTCCTCTTTTATTTTCTGTTACAGTAATTTCAGAAAATTCCCTTATTTTACAAGTTTTTTTAGTTCCTGGAATACCCTGTCTGTGTATAAAAGTTTTATCTCATGGCGGCTCATGCCGGAAACCTCTGCATGCACTTCAAAAACATAAGGTTTCTCATGCACAAGGATGCAGAAAAAAGCCACTCCCTGAACACTGTCTGCATTGTTTGGATCAACGTTCCCGGTAGTTCCGGTTATTCCTATGGCAATGTCCGTTTTCATTTTTTTCTGTACTGTTTTTGCCATTTCTTCTGCACATTCTTTTGAATATACTCCATACTGGGCAATCACATTTTTATCTACCCCTATGAATACCTTTGTCTCATTCAAATAAGTAACATACCCTCCGGGAAAAATTGCAGATGCCCCTTCTGTGTCTGTGATCGTCGATGCGATCAAGCCAGCGGTACAGCTCTCCATTGTGGAAATCGTTCTGTGTACATCAATTAATTTATGGATGATTTTATCCTTTTCTGCCTGATCCATCCTTTTCCTCCTACTGTTTTTCTGATTTCTTACCTTACAAGTATACCAAAAAATCTTACTTTTTTATAGAAATATTTCTTATTCCGGTATGCTGTCTATTACAGACAATCTTCCAAATCCCCACTCAGGATTAGGATAATTCATCCTCTCCTCCCGCACAGCTCCTTTCTGCAAGGCAAATTTCACAGCACTCCCTGATGCATAAGGAAGGTTTCCTCTGACAATGGCCCATTCAAGCAACAGAGCTGCTGCCCCACAGGTAATCGCCGCAGCCAAACTGCTTCCTGTTGCTTTTCCAAAATTCTGCTGTCCATTCAAAGGCACTGTCAGTTCCACTCCCGGTGCAGCCAGATCCGGTGTTACCTGTCCATCCGGAGTAAAGCCCCGGCCAGCCTGGAAAAAAAGGCTGGCATCCCTATACTGATAAGCTGTAGCAGTAATACTTCGCACAGAATCTCCCGGAGCAGTCACTGTAGAATAGGGATTCGATTGCAGAAAATAAGTATCCTGTGAAATCAATCCCTGTACAGGAAGCCACATATGAAATCTGTTTCCCGGCCCTTTCTCCTTTTGTACACGAATTTTCCAGATTCCAGAGGCCGGATGAAGAAACCGGAAATAAATCAGCTGCTTTCCGGTAGATCGTTCCATTTTTACATAATTCACCAGAACCTGTGTCGCAGTAAAAATAAATGACAGCTTTTGGGTCACAGACCCAATAGAGGTACTGATATCCAGAATCTCACCTGCCGGTGACTGAACTGAAATCCTATAGTCATCCGGTGGATTTCCCCAGAATTCTGTATAAAATCCCCCTTCCTGCTCTCCGATTTTTAACTCCACTGTTTCCTGCTCTTCTGATAATTCAGCTGTAAAATGGTGCTGGGCAATGCCTTCATTTCCCGCAGCCACAGATACAGAAACATTTGCATCTTCATTAATATAATCCAGATACCGGCTCAGTTCACTGTCTCCAATATGGGCTCCCTGACTGCTTCCAAGTCCCAAACAGACTGATACAGGCATTCCCATTTTCTTTGCCATTCGAACTGCATAAGACACTCCAAGCATAATATCATCTTCCTGATAAACTTCTGCCAAAGGCGGAATCTGATAAAATTCTTTTAAGTATGTCTTAGCCTTCTTCAGTTTCACAATGATCAGAGTTGCTCCAGGTGCTGCCCCGGAAAAATTTTCAGAAGGGACCACATTTCCTGCTGCCAGACCGGCCAACGCTGTTCCATGTCCATTTTCATCCCGGGACGGTACTGTCTCATAGGGATTTTCTGACTTAATCGCCTGCTCAATCTCTTCCCGCACAAAGACTTTCCCATAGGGAACTGCTTCATTTCCACTTTCCATTATTGTCTGATCCCACAGATAAGCGATCCTGCTCCTGTCTCCTTCACGAAAAACCGGATGTGTATAGTCAATTCCTGAATCAATCACAGCTACAGCTACTCCTTCACCCTGCAGCTTCAGATAAGGCTGACGATAGCTCTGACTGATTCCCCCGGCATCCATGGCATTTATATCCATAGGACTATAGCACTTGGGAATAGAAGAATAGGTATAGGAATTGATTTCCAGAACTCCGACCTGCTCCAAAGGAATATAAAGAATACCGAACATTTCATTTACCTTCTGAAAAACAGCATTCATCCTTTTCATGTCAGCCTCCGAAATCGTTTCCCAGTTTCTCAGAATAAAATCTCCGTATTCCTGGTTCTGGGCAGGTGCTATATTCTGCCCAGAAGAAGAACCGGAGATTCCCTGCTGCATATTTATAAAATTCTTTTCAACATCTGCTGACCCGAACATACCGAATCCTCACATGCAGGCTTTATTACAGGCTATGCCCTAAAACATAAAAATAGTAGTTTATCCTTGAATATTTACTTCTTTGCCCTTTTCTTTATTATTCCAAGCATTACCATTCCGGCAACTCCTGTAAAAATACTAATAAACTGAGAGGTAGATAAAACTCCTATACTTCCCCTTTCCAGATCTCCCCTGAAAAATTCCAAAATAAAACGTCCCACACTGTAAAAAATCAAATAACAGGCTGCCACTTCTCCTTCTGCTTTTTTATGTCTGGCAATATAAAGCAAAAGGAAAAAATGCAGAAAATCCAGAATACTGGAATAAATTTGTGTGGGAATCAGTGGAATATTATTAGGTGCATAATCCGAATCCGTAAAAATCACCGACAATCCTCCTTGAGCTTCCTTTCCATAGCAGCATCCTGCCAGAAAGCATCCGATTCTTCCAAATCCCTGTGCCAGAGCAATGGAAGGCATCACCAGGTCAAAATACGTTAAAAAATTTAATTTCTTTACCTTACAGTAAATCCAGCCTGCAAGGATTCCTCCTATAATTCCTCCATAGACCACAAATCCATCAGAACTGAACATCCCCAACGGATTCCGGATCACTTCTTTCCATTCTGTAATCCAGAACAGAATTTTTGCAGATGCAAATCCACCCAGAACACACCAGAGCACTAAATAGAAAATATGCTCACAGGCCAGTTGCAGCTTTCTTGCCCTCTGCTCCACCACCAGCCAGGCAGCCAGCACTCCTATGGCAATCATAAAACCATAACCATAAAGAGTCAGCGGACCTATTTTTAAAAGCTCATTTTTCATAAACTGATATTTCTCCTCATCATGCTTTTTATTTCAAAATATAAAAAACAATATTTTTTCTGATTCTATTTTCCTATTATATACACAGCAACTTCAGCAACTGTAAATTTGCCCTGTCATTGCCATCATTATCATGAATACCTTTTACATCAGCTTCTCCACAGATATCCACTCCCAGAAGCCGGCCTTCATTGCTTTTTCCACACTCCAGCATAGTTTCTACACAGGCAAGTAAAGTGGTAAGTTTCATATCTCCCTGACTCCAGGCAGTTGAGACCTCTTTTGAGCTGAGCACATCCTTATCAACCGAAAGATAAACAGGTAATTCACTGTCCATCATAACATTTTTCAGGAAACCGCAGATTTCTTCCTCCTTCATTGTCAAAAGGGTCTCTCTGGAAAGAAATACCACTTTTTTCCGAAGCCTCTCATCTACCTGGCTATATGCATTTTCATCCGGACCGATCAGGATCACCTGTCGCAGATTTGTAAGTTCCTCCAATGCAGCTGCAATCCATCCTCCACAAGACAACAGCCCCCCAAAAGCAGGAGGCTGCATATCTGTATGATTATCAAACACCAGAAGCCTGAAAGGTTGTTTGATTTTCCCAATCCACAAACGTGTAAGATAATGATAGTTTCCTGAGTCAATAAAATGGACTCCTTCCGATGAAAATTTATCTATGCGACAACTGATCTCAGTTCTTGCGTCTTCATCACAATAACAGTTCGTACCGGTAATATCTTCTGCTTCTACCCAGACAGTTTCCTGTCCCTTCCAGAATTTTTCTTCTCTATATATTCCGGACATATTCATAATAACTGGTGTTCTTTTTTTCATAATTTTCCTGTTCCCTTTGAAACCGCTCTTCACTTTCTTCAATCTTTCCACTCTTCCAGCGGTTCATCATGATTTTTCAGCATAGACTGAATTTCTTTGTTAGGGCTTTCTTCTGCCTTATCGGGAGCCTCTTCCATGGAAAACACTGCCTCTGCCTCTGCTGCATCGGCAGTCTCAGCTGTTTCCAATTCTATGGGGGCTGCTGTTTCCACTGCCGGTTCCTCCGAAACTTCCACATCTGCCTTATTTTCTTCCTGAGCTTCAGGCATACTGGTTTCTGCCACATTCTCAGAATCCTCTGTGTGATCTGTTGCTTCATCTGAAACGTTATTCTGCTGTTCTTTCTCTAGCATACGCTTCTGTCCCTTTTTCAGACATACCTTCATCAAAATCAAGAATACAAAATCTGCAGCACCATTTACTATCAGAAGTATTCCACTAACCAAAATCATTCTGGAAACTTTTTTAAAAGGATAGGCCATCACTCCGACTCCCAGTACCAGAAAAATCAGACTGCCGATAAAAAGCACCTTCCACTGTCCCTGATTTACCTTTTTCAATTTGCTGCTGCCCTTAAATTTCCAGATGCTGTCAACTACTACAAAAGCACCCAACAGGTATGGCAGAATTTTAATCACAATCTGTGGCGTAAAAAAAAGAAATACTCCCAGAACAGCAGCAATCACTCCGGTAAACAGATCCAGTACCGTTGCCTTCTCTTTTTCAGCAGCATAAATTACAATATGATAAATTCCCGCTGCGATCATCACCAGCCCAAATACTACCTTGCAGATAATGTTTACTGTTTGATCCGGGATCAGGACCAGGCACAATCCCAATACAATGTAACAGATTGAGGAAAGAATCTCCCCTCTAAGAAACTTTGAAGTTTTTTTCTCCACAAATGAATCCTCCTGACAATTATTTTTACAGTTCTGTCTCTCTTTCGGTTATTTTTCTTTATCAAAGACAAGTAACCCAACAGATGACATATCCGCTCAGATAATAAAAGTATACCTCTAATTTTTCCAAACGTCCACACACAACTCCATCACTTTTTTATAAAAATATGAAAAAGCTGTGAATTTTTCCTTGAAGTTTTTTTTTCACGTATTATAATAAATTCGATACATTTCGCAATTGAACTTCAGGAAGGATTTATTTTGAAAAACAAAGATTTTAATAAGCTTTTACTTCTTATTCCCGCAGGGCTTATCCTTGTGGGAAGCATTGTCTTTTTATACAGTCGGCCAGGCTCCGGCGATGATAGAATCTGCCAGGAGAACGTAGCCAAACTTCAGAAACTGGAAAACGCAGATATTGCTCAGACTGAGCAGCAGCTTCAGAATCTGAAAAAATCGGAAGAAGATGATTCTCTGCGCAATATGGACAGCAGCACTGTTCTCGATGATGTGCAGATCCGCCAGGCCTTTGCAGGCAGTGTCATTCTTGGAGATTCCATCACAAATTCTATTGTGGAATATGGATATCTGGATACAGATGTGGTAGTAGCCAAGCTTGGATTAAGTGTGGCCGGAGCTGATGAACAGATTGCTACTGCGATCAGCCTGAATCCCAGTCATGTTTTCATGGCTTTCGGCTCCAATGATCTGGAAATTTACGGGGCTGATTCTTCTGGATTTGTAGCAGATTACAAAAAACAAATTGTCAAAATCCAGGAAGCACTGCCGGATATCCCAATTTACATAAACTGTATTCTTCCGATCACGGATGCTGCTATTGAAGCGACTCCTGATCTTGCCTATTATTCGCAGTATAACGAAGGACTTATCAGTCTCTGCCAGGAAATGGGATGTACCTTTATTGACAATTCAGCCATTGTGGAGGGAAGCTCAGAGGACCTGTACGAACCGGACGGTGAGCATGTGATCCAGGATTATTACCCTAAATGGCTCACACATATGGCACAGGCAGCGGGGTTACAGACATGAAAATAAATAAACATATACTTATAAAGACCGGGTTGGTGATTCTGCTTGTAATATATCTTACAGCGCTTTACTCCTCCGATAATGCCCGGAACATTCCCATGGATCAGATTGCCCAGTCTATGGAAAAAGATCAGGCCATCATTGCATTGAATAAAGAAACCCGCGCTGATCTGAAACGCTATTATCAAACAGAGGAGCGGGATATTGACGGTTTTTTCTTTTATAAGGCCTCCTCTCCTATGGCTGTTGAAGAAATCTGCATTATGAAAGCCAAAGACCGTGCCCAGGCACAGATATTGCTGGAAAACGCCCAGGCACACCTGTCCAGTCAGAAAAATGTATTTGAAGGATATGGTACAGACCAGATGGCTCTCTTAAATAATGCAGCTGTAGGAAAAAAAGGAAACTATGTATATTATATGTGTGGAGCCGATGCCCATAGCTGGCAGCATGCATTTCTATCCTTGATATAAGGCAGATTGGAGAACATTCGTTATGGTATTTAACAGTATCTTTTTTATTTTCTGCTTTCTTCCGGTTTTTATGCTGATCTATTATCTGGTTCCGGGAAAGCTTCGCAATCTGCTGCTCTTTTTAGGCAGTCTTATATTTTACGCATGGGGAGAACCTGTTTATGTGATTCTTATGCTTTTCTCCAGCGTATTTAACTATTATATGGGTACTGAACTGGAGCGGCTTTATTATGATGATAAAAAGCAAAAACTGAATCTTGTTTTTGCCATCATTATCAATCTTGGCATTCTTGTATTTTTTAAATATTATGGTTTCCTGTTGGATACCTTTGGCGGAATTACAGGCATTCATATTTCCCATCCGGAACTTTCTCTGCCAATCGGGCTTTCCTTTTATACCTTCAGGAACCTGTCCTATCTCTTTGATATATATATAAGTAAGATTACAGCACAACAGAACTTTCTTACCTTTGCAACCTACAGCACCATGTTTCCTTATACTGCTGCAGGTCCTATTATCCGCTATGCAGATATCCAGGAACAACTTGAGAGACGTTCTGTCAATATTTCCCGCTTTGGTGCAGGAACAGAACTTTTTATTAAGGGTCTTGCAAAAAAAGTACTCCTGGCTGATAATCTATCTGCTCTATATGCAGGAATCTGCAGTAATACTCAAATGTCTGTGCTTACCGCATGGATTGGAATTCTGACTTTCACTATGCAAATATATTTTGATTTCAGCGGCTATTCTGACATGGCCATTGGGCTGGGAAAAATGTTGGGATTTGATTTTAACAAAAACTTTGACTATCCATATATCTCCACAAGTGTTTCCGAGTTCTGGAGACGTTGGCATATTTCCCTTGGAAGCTGGTTTCGGGATTATATCTACATTCCTCTTGGAGGAAACCGTGTCTCAGTCATAAAACATATCCGAAATATTCTGGTTGTCTGGGCTCTGACCGGACTATGGCATGGTGCAAGCTGGAACTTTGTGTTATGGGGACTATACTACGGCCTTCTCCTCTTACTTGAAAAATTTGTACTAAATAACTTATTGGATAGACTCCCTTCCTGGCTACGCACAGCCTATACTATGGTTGCAGTCATGATTGGATGGGTATTTTTCAGTCAGACAAACTTTTCTGCACTTGGCCATTATCTGGGTGCACTGTTTGGTATAGGAGCCAGCAGCTTTGCAGACACAACTGCACTTTATTATCTGAAAACAGGCCTGATACTTTTTATCATCAGTATTCTGGCATGCAGACCCGGACTGTACCAACGTTTCAGGCGACTAATCCAACAAAAACCAGCAGGAGCGCTCCTTATAAATCTTATACTACTGGCATTGTCTGTAGCCTATATGGTTTATAATTCCTATACACCATTTTTATACGCGAAATTTTAGAAGGGACGGTACCTATGAAAAAATCACTGAGAAATTACCGACTATTCTTTCACAGATTAGGGCTTCTTTTTTTTCTGCTTCTTATAATTGTACTGGTAAGCAGTATTATCCTGCCTGATACCGGATTCTCTGAAAAAGAAAACCGGGTACTGGCATCCAGGCCTGCCCTGAAACTGGATCAATTAGTCTCCGGAGGATACGAAAAACAATTTGAAACCTATGAAAACGATCAGTTCCCCCTTCGTGATATGTGGATTACTTTAAAAGCCACTACAGACAGGCTGATGGGTAAAGTGGAGGAAAATGGTGTGTATCTTGGCAAAAATGGATATCTGATGGAAGGCTTTAACGCTCCTCCTCAGACTCAATATGATGCTACAGTCAATGCTATGACTGCCTTCGCGCAGAAGCATTCAAACCTGAAACAATATGCACTGATTGCACCCAATTCAGTAAACATCCTGAAATCAAAGCTCCCTGCTTTTGCACCTGCTGACGATCAGAATCCCTGGATAGATAATCTGAAGGATTCGCTCACTTCTGCAGGAGTTACCTTTATTGATGTCCGTGATACCTTTACTGATCACAAAACAGAAGATCTTTATTATCACACTGATCATCACTGGACCACTCTGGGTGCCTACTACGCTTATCTCCAGGCAGCTGCTGTTATGGGAATCGATACCTCCTCTGACTCTTATGATAAAGCTCCTGTATCCCAGACGTTCAAAGGAACACTCTCTGCCAAAAGCGGTTTCCGTTCCGGTGAAACCGATGAACTTGATGTTTTCCTTCCTAATGGAGATAATACCCTTTCCTCTGTTGTTAATTATGTAGATGAACAGAAAAAATCTGCAAGCTTCTATGATACTTCAAAGCTTAATACCAGAGATAAATATGCCCTGTTCTTCGGCGGTAATCATGCACAGATAAAAATCAGCACTCCTACTGAAAGTAATAATACCCTTCTGGTTCTGAAGGATTCTTATGCCAACAGTTTTGTCCCATTTCTTGCACAACATTACCGTAAAATCATTATGATCGATCCCCGTTATTACTATGGAGATCTGGAACAGCTGCTTCAGGTTGAGAATGTTCAGGAAGTACTATATCTATACAATGCCAATACTTTCTTTGCAGATACCTCATTGGAGCTGGCACTGTAATTATTTCAAAAAAATCCCCTCAGTTTCAGATGACGCGGACACATCCTGTACTGAGGGGATTTTCATACACACTTTTCCAATTTTCATTTTTTGTCTGCCTCACAGCATCGCAAAAAGATCATTCATTTTCCGCGTTTTGAATCAGGTTTTTCTTCCTTCATGATGTATTATATCAGACTTTTTTATAAATTTCTCATTTATGCATTTTCCTCATTTTTTCAGGCATATTCCTCAATAATACTAAATACCTTATTCAAAATGGCTGGCAAAATACTCATTATACTTATCCAGCACTTCCTTTCTTCCTCGAACACGAATAGGAATTATTGTCCCATCCTGTAATTCAAAATCCTCTTTCACATCCTTTATATAATCCATATTAACCAGATAACTCTGGTGACAATGCAGAAATCTCTTCTCATCTATTCTCTTTTCAATCTCTATAAGCTTATCCTGTGCTACAATTTCTGATTGATCGGACAGATGAAGTGTAATGGTATGCTTATCACTTTCAACATATACTATATCATCTGTATACGGATATCGATACTGACGTTTACTTTTAATTGCAACCCTGCGTTGCATATCTGTCTTCAGAATACGATTCAAAAGCTTCTTTATTTTCTCCTCGGAAAAGGATTTCAACAAATATCCGGATGCCTGTACCTCATAGCTCTCAACAGCAAAATCCGGAGATGCTGTCAGAAATATAATCGGTATATTGCAGGAAAGCGCACGAAGTTTTCTGGCTGTTTCCATACCATTCAACTGGTCCATATAGATATCCAGAAAAAGCAATTCTCCCTCCAGGTATCCCTCCTCAGCGTCAGCTACAAGTACCTCACCGGAAGAATATTCCTCAACGCAAATCTCCTCATGGATTTCTTCAAAATATTCATGTAATATATCTTTTAAAAGCTGTCTTTCCAGTTCCACATCATCACAGACTATAATCTTACGCATTACTTGTTACCCTTTCAGCCGATAATTTCTATTCATAATTTCAAGCCTGTTTTCTTATCGTTTTGATAGAAAACTTCTATAATATTATATATAATTCATTCTACAAAAGCAAGTACCCTTTTTACAGGACTTTCTTCATTTACTCATATGTGTTAATATAAAGGTAAGGTTCACAACTATCAGATATTCACACTATCAATAAAATAATATTAAAGAAAGAAGGATTATTCCATGCGTCAGGAAAAATTTAAAATGGAGCGTCAGGGACTGATTGAAATCGGTGATGAAGTAGAAATCACCGAATACCAATCCTTCATGAATTACAGTTACATTATTGAACCAGCCGTAGCCATGTCAGGATGCTATCCCAATGCCAGACGGATCAAATCCCGAAAAGGTATTATCAAGAATATTGAGCATACTCCCCGAGGATTTATCGTCACTGCAGAATTTGATGAATAATATATGCCAAAACCGTAGCTGCGTAACTTTTTACAGCTACGGTTTTTATCATATTTCACGCTAATCTTACATATCTTGTTGCAATAGTGTCCCGGAGTATTATCTATTGTATGATTTCTCTAAGTTTATGCATGATTGTCAAAAACGAAGCAGATGTTCTTCCCCGAATTCTTTCACCAATGACTGATATTGCAGATCATATTCTCATTGCAGATACCGGTTCCGTCGACCAGACGAAAGAAATTGCCTGTAAATATGGAGCTCAAGTGTTTGACTTTCCTTGGTGCGAGGATTTTTCTGCTGCCAGAAATTTTCTTTTAGAGAAAGTCCACACAGACTACTGGATGTGGCTGGATGCGGATGATCTGATCACTCCTGCTAACCTGACTCTCCTTTCTTCCCTGAAAAGTTCTCTTCCCTCTGACACTGATATCGTAATGATGAAATATATTACAGCTTTCCATACAGATCAGTCTCCTGCATTTTCCTATTACCGGGAACGTATTTTAAAAACCTCCTGTAATTTCAGATGGTGTGGAAAGGTACATGAAGCAATCATTCTTTCCGGTAAGCTTCTTTACTCTCCTATTCAAATTGAGCATCGCAAAATTAAGATTTCTGATCCAGACCGCAATCTTCGGATTTATCAGCACATGCTCGCAAATGCCGAAGTTTTAGACTCCCGTCAGGAATTTTATTATGGGAAAGAACTTTTTTATCATAAGCTTTATCGAGAAGCTGCCGCTGTATTTCTTCACTTTCTGGAAAATCCCGAAGCATGGCTGGAAAATCAACTGGATGCCTGTCTGCAGCTCTGTTACTGTTACCGTGCTCTTGGTGAAAATGATAAAGCAATGAATATTCTTTTTAAAAGCTTTCAGTTTGATGTTCCCCGTGCTGAAATGTGCTATGAACTTGGAAATCTTTTTCTGGAAAAATCAGCTTTTATCTCTGCTGTTTACTGGTATCAGCAAGCATTAAATGCACCTTACTGTGAACAAGATGGGGGATTTTTTATCCCTGACTGCCATGATTTTCTTCCTTTGGTACAGCTCTGCGTCTGTTATGACAAACTTGGGCAATACAAAACCTCCTTTGACTGCCTTCAAAGGGCTGCTAAAATTCATCCTGATGAGCCCTGTATTATCCAAAATCAACAATATTTTTTACAGAAGCATGGTTTTTCCTGACAAAGGGTGAAACAATTATTGGCTTCAGACAAGTAGCAAAGAATATGTAATCTGTGAACAGTATCTGGCGTTCTCCATATAATAATAGTGAAACTTCTTAATATCAGAGGTAAAATGCATGTTGTTTCATCGTCATCCTCTCAAAGATCAGTCACTTGAATCACTGACCAGCGATGTTTCCGGCACTTCTTGCTGTAATAATAGCAATCGCTGCGGCTGTGACTGTCAGGGTCCTCCCGGACCACGGGGCTGTACCGGACCTACTGGGCCCAGAGGTTGTCCCGGACCGGCTGGTCCTATCGGACCCCAGGGACCTCAGGGAGAACCTGGTATACAGGGATATCCAGGGCCAACCGGAGCTACTGGTGTAATAGGACCTCAGGGGCCAGCCGGAGTCACAGGAGCTACTGGTGCCACAGGCGCTAGCGGAGCTACAGGACCTGCCGGAGCTATTGGACCAACTGGACCTATCGGACCTGTCGGACCTGCCGGACCTGCCGGAGCTACTGGACCAACTGGACCTACTGGACCTACCGGTGCCACAGGACCAGCCGGACCTGTAACATCTGCCGCAGCAGTAACAGATGCTACAGGTCAGACAGATGTTGTAACCCAGTTTAATCAGCTTCTCTCTAGTCTCAGAGCTGCCGGAATTCTAAACAGCTGATCTTGCTTTTTAAGCATAAAACACCGGTATACTGTGCTTTTTACACAATATACCGGTGTTTTTATTCTATCTCAAATTTAAATCAAATAAAAAACTTCAGATAAATTATATCTGAAGTTCCAGAGGTGCCACCCGGATTTGAACCGGGGATAGAGGTGTTGCAGACCTTTGCCTTACCACTTGGCTATGGCACCATATTCACTTTTTATTATATGCAAGAAATCTTACATAATGACTCCAAGGGGATTTGAACCCCTGTTACCGCCGTGAAAGGGCGGTGTCTT
>OLNJ01000167.1_pt1 | contig 63299 bp, 51 predicted proteins | sample 1672191 | NCBI WGS metagenome assembly OLNJ01 (sample SAMEA3136657, study PRJEB25190) | human gut metagenome | biome: human gut; feature: human-associated habitat; material: faeces | place: Austria | collected 2013
GCTCAGGAATATGAGTGGCTTCGGAATTGCGTCGGAGAAAGTCCCGACAATGAAGTCCCTCGGTGCAGAGAAGAATGCAGCTAACAATGTAGCACAGGCAGCAGCTCCTGTTGTTGAGGAAGAAGTAATCGACTTCAGCAAGGTTCAAATCGAGCCACTTTTTGCTGATTCCGTTGATTTTGAAACCTTCTCTAAGAGCGATTTCAGAGCTGTAAAAGTTCTTGATTGTGTTGCTGTACCTAAGTCAAAGAAACTTCTTCAGTTCACTTTAGATGATGGAACAGGCGAAAATAGAACGATTTTAAGCGGAATCCACGCTTTTTACGAACCTGAGGAGTTAATTGGTAAGACTTTAATTGCAATTACTAACTTACCTCCTAGAGCTATGATGGGAATTCAGTCTAATGGAATGTTATTATCTGCTATTCACACTGAAGAGGGTGAAGAGAAGTTACATCTTCTTATGGTTGACAATCATATTCCAGCAGGTGCAAAGCTTTATTAATTGCACTAAGAAACTGAAAAAAGGTTCACTGAACCTTTTCGAGGTTCAGTAGATTGAAAAAACGATAGGATAAAGGCGAAATTAGAGAGATAGTTTTGATGCTATCTCTCTCTTTTTTTATTCATGTATTTACATCTTTAAAAATCTTTTTAGCATCTGCAAACAATATCATTACATCTTAACAACATCTTTGAACATCTTTTGAAAGTGTACATTCAAACAGGTGAGCCGAACTTTTGCAAAATTGAGGTTGCCAGCAGTCGAGCTTTATAAAAATCCAAAAGTAGCATAACAAAAGTATTCGTTATTGTGATATAATGAGTTCGATTATAACGACTGATTATGAGGAGCAAATTTATGGAAAACGGCAGAGGTCGAAAAGAACATCAGAAGATGAAGCCATACTTGGTGTATCAGTATCTACTCAGAAATTCTGACGAGAATCATGTGGTGACTGCGCCTGAGTTGGTTGGTTATCTCCAAGAGGTAGGAATCTATGCGGAACGAAGATCTATCTACAAAGATATTGAAGAAATCAATAATGCCCTTTGGATTCTTGAGAATGATTCAGATATTGAAGATGTGGAGACAGCCATTGCAGAAGGATACTTCGACGATGACAAAACCATCGTTTATGACAATCGGCAGAAGGGCTTTTATGTTACACACAGAAAATATGATGCATCAGATATTCGACTCATCTCTGAATGTATTTATTCATCTAAGTACATCTCTCAAACAGAAGCGGAACGTCTTATAAATATCATGAAAGAATTTGTAAGTGATGAGCAAGCATCTGACATTCGAACAGAGGCTCTTGTTACTAATCGTGTAAGAACACTGAACAAGAATGCACTTAGGAATGTAACAATGATCTACGATGCTATGAGCAAAGTGATTGATGGAGAAAAGCACATTCCTGAAAAAATATCCTTCCAGTATCTGAAGTACGATCTCAATAATATGGATAAACTCACTGAACGCCGAAAAGGTGCAACCTATAAAGTTAGTCCTTATAAGTTGATCATCAATGATGGTAACTACTATCTCCTTGCATTTGATGATTATGCTCAGGACATGAGAACTTATCGTGTTGACAGAATGAAGAGCATTACAAGAACTGGTGAGCCAAGAGATGGAAAAGAAGCATTTGCGCAAGTTGATCTGAAGACATACACACAGAGAATTATGATGTAGTAATTGGTCCAGTTGCAGATGATAATACAATGGAGACTGTTCAGTTGTATATAGCAAATATTTTGACAGCATCAGAAGCAGTGGAAAGATTACGGTATAATAAAGTAAATAATCAGGTGTCATTTCATACAGAAAAAGCATTACAGTATTTACAGTTGATAAGGAGGACTTCCTATGCCAGAAATGATTTATAGTTTTAATGGAAAAGATATCACTATGAATGTGTGTATACAAATCAGGGATGTATTAAAATTATTGCAACAACATTTTCATATCAGCTTTGAAGAGGCAGCATTGAAATTTTATAAGTCCGAAACGTATAAGACATTGCAGGAAACAGAAAATGGATTGTGGGCAGAATCGGCAGAATATATAGCTGACAGGTATTATGAGGAAGCCGAAAGTAATCCAGTTGCCGTTTAAGGAGAGACTGATATGTGCAAGACGATGCAGGTAATTGTAGATAGAGAACGTGATGATGCAGAAGTAGCCAGAAGTAAAAAAATTGCATGGAATATGTGGAAGAACGGAGAGCATGATCTGAATAAAATTGCAGAAACCACATTGCTGTCTGCTGAGCAGGTACGAGAGGCTATTACACGAAAATAGGTGAAGTGGTCTTGTACCAATCATGTACCAATTTTGTACCAATCCATAAAAAATATTATAGAAATATAAAGAAGTGTGTAAGCTTGATAAATTTAAAAAGTACAGAAAAACAGGCATTTGTGGGAGCGAGTAGGGATATATAAAGAGATATTCTGACAATCCCTACAATGAAGTCCCTGGATGCTGATAAGAAAGCTTCTAAGGCAACAAACAGCACTTCTGAAGCAGCACCGGAGAAAGAAGAAGTGATCGATTTCTCCAAGGTAAAAGTTGAGCCTTTATTCGAAGAATTTGTAGATTTCGGTACTTTCAGCAAGTCTGATTTCAGAGCTGTAAAGGTAAAAGCATGTGAAGCTGTTAAGAAATCCAAGAAGCTTCTTCAGTTTACTCTGGATGACGGAACAGGCACAGATCGTACCATTTTAAGCGGTATTCACGCTTATTACGAGCCAGAAGAACTGGTAGGCAAAACACTGATCGCTATCACAAACCTGCCGTCAAGAGCTATGATGGGAATTGATTCCTGTGGTATGCTGTTATCTGCAATCCATGAGGAAGAGGGAGAAGAAAAACTTCATCTTCTGATGGTTGATAACCACATTCCGGCTGGTGCGAAGTTATACCGCTGATTAACCAAAAGGTCAAATGAATTGAGCCGATACGATTGGAACTTTAAAGAAAAGTTCTGAAATGTGTCGGCTTTTTTATTTTCACAAAATTCGGTTCAGAGGATTTTTGAAAAACAGACGGAACGGAAAGAGTTTTTCGGAAAGAATTTCGGAAAACTGTTCTTTTATTATATTGGGAAAATATTTTGGATAATAAGATGGTTTTATAGGGATAAAAGTAAGGGTATAATTATTGCACAAAAAAGCAAAGTAAAATATATGCAATATATATAAAATAATTATAATGAAAAAAGAATAAATATACAATATAAACAAGATGTCCTTATGTGACAGATGTGTTATCTTTATATGACAGGGAATAAAGCATTAAAATGCTATACTGATTCCTGTAATCGGGGAAAACGTAAAGGAGAAAAAATGAGCTCATACATTTTCGAAACAGTAGATTATGATAAGAAATATCCGGCTAATGTTTTTGTTACACATATAGGAAACAGCCAGTTTCACTGGCACTATGAATATGAAATCTGCCTTGTTCTGAAAGGCAGTATTAAGATCATTTATGATTCTGAACCTACAGTATATCATGAAAATGAAATTGTACTTATCAATTCAAGGGTGGTTCATAGTGTGCAGAGTGAAGAAGATAATTTGTGTGTATTCATACAGCTGGATCCTGTGCTATTTCAGGAGAATGGAAAAGATACAGGGAGCATCCGGTACTTTTATCTGGACAGTGTACGAAATGAGTTAAAACCATATAAACCCTATGAGGAGTTTGCAGAAAGAGTTGCAATGATTGCATACGAAACGCTGGATGATCAGGAAAATGGGTATTTTCGTGGCAGAGCAGAAATTTATACATTGATAGCTGATCTGATTGAATATGTGGAATATGTTATTCACTCGAATGTACAGGCTTCAGAAAATGAAATGGATCTGGTAATGAAATTCTTCGATTATATTAAGGAGCATCTTCAAATGGAAGAGGTTCTTCAAAATGCGGTAAAAGAATTAGGCGTAAGTCAGAAAACAATGCTCCGATATTTAAAAAAGCATATAGGAATATCTGCAAAAGAAGTTCTGGATATACAGAGAGTAACTATGGCAAAACATTATTTATCGGAAACAGATAAGCCGGTTGATTATATTATTGACTGTTGCGGATTTGGCTCAGAAAAAACATTTTATCGTATATTTAAAAAAGAGACAATGATGACTCCGGCTGAATACAGAAATAAAATTTCCAGACAGCGTGGAGATAAAAAGAAAAAGCAGGGGTATCTTTCATTTGACAGACAGGAAACACAGAGACTGTTAAGAGGGCTGCTTAATAAGAATTAGACAGGCAGGAGGAATGAAAATGCCAGGAAGCACGAAAACACAGCGAATGCAATATACGGAAAAGGCCCAATCCATAGTGGAGTCACTTACTTTGGAAGAAAAGGTGTCTTTGATGAGTGGAACAATGACATTCGAAGAAGTTCGTGGAGCAATAAAGAAAAGAACACAGGAACATTATAATCAGTTTCCGTATCCGGCAGGAGGAATTGCAAAAAAGCATGTTTCTCCGGTTTTGTTTGTTGATGGACCGAGAGGTGTGGTTTGTGGCAATGGAAGAAGTACTGCATTTCCGGTGTCGATGTTAAGAGGCGCAACATTTGATACAGAACTGGAAGAAAGAATTGGAGAAGTAATTGGAGAAGAGGTACTTGCCTATGGCGGTAATCTTTTTGGAGGTGTGTGTATAAACCTTCCATATAATCCAGGTTGGGGACGAAGCCAGGAAACATATGGGGAAGACTCTTTTCAGCTGGGAGAAATGGGAGCTGCACTTGTAAGGGGCGTACAGAAAAAGGGCGTAATGGCATGTGTGAAGCATTTTGCCTTTAATCAGATGGAAAATGCAAGGTTCACGGTTGATATTACAGCAGATAAAAGGACAGAAAGAGAAGTTTTTCTTCCACATTTTAAGAAGGCTGTTGATGCGGGGGCTGCGTGCGTTATGAGCGCGTATAATTCCTATCAGGGTAAGATCTGTGGACATAATGAATACCTTCTGAATCAGATTCTGAAAAAAGAGTGGGATTTTGATGGATTCATAATGAGCGATTTTGTGTGGGGTGTAAAAGATACAGTCGAGTCGGTGAATGGTGGACAGACAATGGAAATGCCGAATACAAAATATTTTGGAGAAAATCTTGTGAAAGCCGTGAAAGCAGGAAAAGTATCGGAATCTGTGATTGATGATGCTGCATTGAGAATCGTAAGAACTGTGTTGGCTTTTACTGACGGACAAAGTAAAGCAGACAGAAGAAAAGTTGGATGCAGAGAACATGTAGAACTGGCACTGGAAGCGGCAAGAGAGGGAATTACACTTATAAAAAATAATGAAAATGTATTGCCTTTAAACAAAAAGGATACACATAAACTTCTGGTTTTAGGAAGACTTGCAAATAAAGAAAATACTGGTGACAGAGGAACCAGTCAGGTCTATCCGAAGCATGTTGTGACAATACTTGAGGGGCTTATTAAAAATTGTCCTGACACAGAAGTAATTTATTACCCCGGAAAAAATATTAAGCACAGTAAAAAAATGGCGAGAGAGGCAGATGCAGTAATATTTGTTGCCGGATATGATTATCGTGATGAAGGGGAATTCGTAGCACAGGATAAGGAAGATGTTTTTACCGGAGGTGTTGGAGGCGACAGAAGAAATGGTTTGAGCATTCACAGCGAAGAACAGGAGCTGATTACAGAGGTTGGACCGGAAAATATAAGGTCAGCAGTTGTTCTGATCGGAGGAAATACGATTATGCTGGATTCCTGGAGTGATAAAGTAAATGCGATTCTTTTTGGATATTATCCGGGAATGAAGGGCGGACAGGCTGTAGCTGAAATTTTGTTCGGAGATATAAATCCCGGTGGAAAACTTCCGTTTACAATTCCACAGAAAGAAGAACATCTGACAGAAATAGACTGGAATACGGAGCATCAGAAATATGATTATTTTCATGGATACAGAAAACTGGAAAAGGAAAACCATATTCCGGCAGTACCATTTGGGTTTGGATTAAGCTATACACAGTTTGAAGTAGAAAAACCACAGGTTTGGAAAGAAAAAGACCAGATCTGTGTGTGTGCGGAGATAAAAAACAGTGGACACAGAGCAGGAAGTGAGGTACTTCAACTCTATGTTGGATTTAAAAATTCAAAAATAAAAAGAGACATCAAAGCATTAAAAGGCTTTAAAAGAGTATGGCTGGAACCGGGTGAGAGAAGAATTGTAACGATATCCTGCCCGATAGAAGAACTAAAATGGTACAATGAAAACACTGGAGAATTTGAACTGGAACATATGAATTATGAGATTTATATCGGAACCAGCAGTGCAGACAAAGATTTATGCAAAACGTCAATTGATGTGTGACGATTTACATATAAAAACGAAAGAGAGGGATTGAGAATGAAATCATCGACAAACGTACAGGAAACACCTTTGTATCAGCGGTCGAAATATCGTAAGATCATGCTTCTTACGGCGATTCTGCTTTTAGGTGTACTGGACCAGGCACCATCCGTAGTCAACTCAACAATACCGGCTATGACAGAAGCATTTAGCGGGCATGCGCTTTCACTGATTGAATCTATAACAACGATTGTAAATCTGTTTGTTACGATTTTTGTATTAGTCAGTGGATTTCTTGTAAACAAAATTGGACAGAAACAGACTGCATTACTTGGTATTATAATTGCAGCTGTATCTTCAATCGTACCTGTATTTTCAACTAATTTTTATGTAGTACTGGGATCACGTGCAGTACTTGGAGTTGGTATCGGACTTTCCAATGCTCTTGCAGCAAGTCTTCTGAGTGCATTCTTTAAAGGTAATGAGCTGGCAAAATATATGGGCTGGAGAACAGCTGCCGGCGGAATCGGAACTTCTCTTATGACAATGGCAGCAGGTCAGCTTCTTAAGATCAGCTGGCATATGTCCTATCTTGTATATATACTGTTTATACCTACTTTATTACTGTTCATTTTCTTTGTTCCTGAACCGGAAAAATATGGGATTTTTGTTCAGAAAGAAGAAAAGAAAGCAACAGCAAAAGAAGCAGATGGAACCGGCAAATTTGCAGGACTTGGTACGGTGCTTGCACTGGCAGTATTATTCTTCTTTTTCCTTGTAGGCGCAACTATTTTTGGTACAAAGCTTGCACAGATCTTTGTTGCAAAAAATATCGGAACTGCATCAGAGGCAAGTGTTGTTGCCAGTATCTTCACATTATCCCAGATGTTCGGTGGAATGCTTTTTGGATATTGCTATAAACATTTCGGAACAAAAATGCTTCCTGTAACAATCTTATTGAGAGGTCTTCCTCTGCTGGTAATCGGTGTAGTGAGCAGCAAAATGCTGATTGGTTTGATGGCCGTTGTATTTGGACTTGCTGGTGGAATGACAGTTTCTTTGATCTTTATGACAGTAAGTACTGTTATCACACCTAAAAATGCGACATTATATAATGCAATTCCAATGGTAGGCTCTAACCTTGGTGCGTTCTGTGCACCATTTATTGCAGGATATATGGGAAGTGCACCGGATACAGCTATGAGAAATGCAGGATGGATGTATGTTGTAATGTCCATAATCGTTATCATAGTTCTTACTGTTGTATCAGCAAAGAGAAAGGATAAATAAGTATGTTTCAGGTGAAAAATGACAGGATCTATAAAGATGGAAAACCATTCTTCTATTTCGCAGATACCTGCTGGAGCGCATTTACCAATATTTCCATGGATGACTGGAGATATTATGTGGATTACCGGAATAAGCAGGGATTTAACTGTATTCAGATTAATATTCTGAAACAGTGGGATTCGAGTGGTGATGAACTGAACCTGTATCCATTTCCGATAAAAAAAGAAGGGGAATGGAGAGGTGCACATTTTGAATTTGACTATTCTACGATCAATGAAAAATATTTTGATGCAGCAGAAGAAAAACTGAAGGTGCTTAAAGAGTATGGAATGACACCGGTTCTTGTACTGTTATGGGGAAATTATGTACCTGGTACATGGGAATCCAAATTTACGAATAACAATCTTTTTCCGTATGAGTATCTTGAAAATTATACAGCATATGCAGTAAAAAGATTTAAGAAGTATGAGCCGATTTATTTCATAAGTGGCGATACGGATTTTCCGGAAGAAGAAACAGTGAAATATTATAAAAAAGTATTTGATGTAGCAAAATCGGTGGATCAGGATGCATTATATACATTTCATATCTGTGGTGAAAGCAGGGAAATTCCGGAGGAGCTTAAAGAAAAAGCAGATTTCTTTACATACCAGTCCGGACATTTTATTCCGGGACAGCATTTTGCATATGATATTCCGAAAGCAATGCGTGGGGAAGGATACTCAAAGCCAATAATCAACACAGAACCTTGCTATGAGCAGATCGCAGCACCGGGAAAAATCCGTTTCACGAACCGTGATGTAAGAAGAGCGGCATGGCAGTCTGTACTTTCCGGAGCAACTGCAGGAGTGACCTACGGAGCACATGGAGTGTGGAGCTGGCACCATCATGGTCAGAGTTTTGATTCTTTTATCCGAAAAGGAGCAGGCTTTGCGTTACCATTTGACTGGCATAATGCATTGCATTTTAAAGGTGCTGATGATATGCATTACCTGAAAGAGAGCTTTGAGGAATTTTTTCCGGAAGACTGCATTCCAGATTATGATGTGATATTAAATGATATGGAAGAAATCCGCTGTGCACATGATGCTGATAAATATGTGATTTATGTGCCTACGAATGTAGAACTGGATGTATCTGTGCTGGGAATTGATAAAGAAAAATATACGGTAGAAGTAATAGATCTTCAGACAAGGAAAAAATACCAGGGACAGTGGAAGGAAGATACAACAAAACTTCGGCTTCTTTCCTGCTATGAGGATGCTTTGGTCGTTTTGCGAAAACAGCAATAAAAATGAGGGATAAATAATGAAGCATTTTACATAAAAGATAGGTGAAAATGGTGCTGAAGCAGTATTTTATCTGCATGAACCAAGTGATGAGATGGCACCGGATAAGAAATACCCTGCAATGGTTATTATACCTGGAGGAGCTTATATGTGGGTTTCCGACAGAATTGGTATTATTGGTTTTTCAGCTGGTGGAAATCTGGCCGGTCAGCTTTCTGTATTCTGGAAAAAAAGAATGGCTTGAAAAGGAAACGGGATATTCAGCAGAAATGATGAAACCGAACATTGCAGTTCTGGCATATCCTATGCTTAACTGTGTAAAAGCTTCAGAAAGATCTGCAATTAATACCTGGGTGAATCGCGCCATGCTTGGAAACGAGGTAACAGAAGAACGTCTGAAGACAGTTTCACCTGTGTATCAGGTAAACAAGGATGTTCCACAGACGTTTATCTGGCATACAACAGAAGATACTTTTGTTCCGGTTGAAAATTCGCTGAAGTATGTAACGGAACTCCAGAAATATCATGTTCCATATGAGCTGCACATTTATCAGAAAGGAGAGCATGGATTTGCTTTAGGTGATGAGCGGACAGATTCCATGCCAGATCATAGTCAGGTGAATGAACAGGGAGCAACGTGGTTGAATCTGTCTTTGGGATGGATGAAGCAGATTGGTTTTATGAAATAAATAAAAGTTTATCAGGACATTTCTCTACAGAGACAGGACGCTGGAGAAATGTCCTTTTTGATTTGTAAATCTGCTGGAGAGATAGCCTTGCTTTTACTGTCTTATCACGTTATACTAATGGGACATATATTTAATAAATGGGAGGATTTTACAAATGAAAATTGCAGCAACATACGATAACGGAAGTATTTTCCAGCACTTTGGAAAAACAGAGTTTTTCAAGGTTTACGAAGTGGAGGACAATAAGATTGTTTCCAGCGAAGTGATCGGATCTAATGGAACAGGTCATGGAGCATTGGCCGGGCTTCTTGCAGAGCGGGGGATTCAGGTTCTTATCTGTGGTGGAATCGGCGGAGGTGCACAGGCGGCACTTGCAGAGGCCGGAATTGAATTATGTTCCGGTGCACAGGGCGATGCAGACGCAGCAGTAGAGGCCTATCTTAAGGGCGAACTGGAATCTACAGGAGTAAACTGTGATCATCATCACGAAGAAGGTCATTCCTGCGGAAACCACGAGGAAGGTCACTCCTGCGGAGGACATGAAGAGGGTCATTCCTGTGGCAGCGGTTGTGGCGGATGCGGCTCAAAACCTGCGATCACAGGACCAAATGTTGGAAAAACATGCCGCACTCATTACAGAGGAACCTTCAATGATGGAACACAGTTTGATTCTTCCTATGACCGTGGACAGCCACTGGAATTCATCTGTGGAGCAGGACAGATGATCAAAGGCTTTGATGCTGCAGTTGCAAACATGGAAGTCGGTCAGGTAGTAGATGTACATCTGATGCCGGAGGAGGCTTATGGTATGCCGGATCCGACCGCAATCTTTACGCTTGACATTGAGCAGCTTCCGGGCTCTGAGGATCTTACAGTAGGACAGCAGGTATATCTGTCCAACCAGTATGGTCAGCCGTTCCCTGTAAAAGTAGCAGCCAAGGATGAAAAAACGATCACCTTTGATGCCAACCATGAGATGGCTGGTAAAGAGCTGAATTTCCGTATTGAATTAGTAGAAGTAAAATAAAAAATGACAGATCATAGAGCGCAGCATGAGATCATATCCAGCAATAAAGACATTGATATCCGCTTTTATCTTTCCGTAGATGAAGGTGGTTACGTAGGACCGCACTGGCACAGCAGTCTTGAGATCATTTACATGCTGGAAGGAGATATGCAGGTAAAATGTGAGGAGACAGAAGAAGAGGTACGGGCGGGAAATATCAGCATTATCAACTCCGGAGAGATTCATTCTTTCCGTAGCAAAAAAAATAAAGCTCTGGTTCTGCAGATTCCGGACCCGCTTCTGGAGAAATTTATTCCGGAGTATGCGTCCATACGTTTCCGTGCAGACTCACATCCTGTGAGAGAAGCAGAGATAACGAGGCTGGACAGACTGAAAAAAATCTGTTATGACATGTACATTGTATATGAGATCCAGCCGGAGGGGTATCTTCTGAAATTTAACAGTCTTCTGTATGATCTTCTCTACATGCTGCTTCATTCCTATTCTGAGAAGACACCGGGAAAGGAAGCAGTCCGAAATAACAAAAACAGAGAACAGATCAAAAGCATTCTGCGTTATCTGGATCAAAATCATGACCGGCATGTGACTGTACAGGAAACAGCCGGTCATTTTGGATATAATGCCGATTATCTTTCAAGGATGCTGAAAAAGCAGATCGGTTTTACTGCAACGGAATATCTTTATGAGATACGGATGGATCATATTTACAGGGATCTGCTGAACACAGAGGACTATGTGAACGAGATATTTCTGCGCCATGGATGCAGCAATTATAAGGTCGCAATGCGCTGGTTCAGAGAACGGTATCAGTGTACGCCGACCCAGGCTCGAAAGAACGCAGCCGATAAAAAACTCATGATAAAGACCCGCAAACTTATCTGAAAACTGCCGGCGAAGAAGCGAGAATGCCTGTATTGATAAAAAGTCGGAAATATACCTATAATTTGTAGATTTAACGCCTGATCAGATAAAAAAATATCTGATATAATAAAGCTCACGATGAATAATGTAAATCATGAAACTGATTAAAAGCTATAAAACATAAAAAAGGAGCAGGGCGATGAAATTTACAGAAGGATACTGGGAAAAAAGCGAACGTGCAAATGCTTCTCATGCAATGCAGGCATTTACTGTAGAAAAAATTCCTCACGGAATGCGTATGGTATCACCATTTCATATGATAACAGATCGTGCAGGTGCATTGGACGTAGGAACGATCACAACAGAATTTACAGCGATCCGCAAAGATGTGATCAGCGTGAGAAGCTGGCATTTCGAAGGCTATGAAAAAAAAGAGCCACGTTTTGATCTGAACAGGGATATGCAGGATGTTGATGTGCAGATCAATGAAAAAGAAGCAGTTATGACTGCAGGAAGAATGCAGGTATGCATAGACAGAGAGCATTTTCTTATCACTTATAAGGCAGACGGTAAAGTCCTGACAACCTGTGGATACCGCAATCTGGGCTATATGCAGTATGATAAAAAGTATCAGACCAAATTCCCGTTGGAGAATTATATGGCAGCAGATTTCACACCATATATGGCAACAGAGCTGTCCCTGGATCCGGGCGAATGTGTTTACGGACTTGGTGAAAGATTTTCTGCATTTGTAAAAAACGGTCAGGTCGTAGACTGCTGGAACGAGGATGGAGGAACAGCTTCCCAGATTTCCTACAAAAACATTCCGTTTTATATGACAAACAAGAATTATGGTGTTCTGGTAGATCATACAGATAATGTATCCTTTGAGGTTGCAAGTGAAAAAGTCGAGTATGTCGGATTTTCAGTAAAAGGTGAAGAAATCCGCTATGAAGTGATCTGCGGAGATACTATGAAAGATGTGATCCGTACTTATACAGACCTTACCGGAAAACCGGCACTTCCGCCGAAATGGTCCTTTGGTCTGTGGCTGACAACTTCCTTTAAGACCAACTATGATGAAGAGACAACGAGCTCCTTTATCAATGGAATGGCAGAAAGAGATCTTCCTCTGGAAGTATTCCATTTTGACTGCTTCTGGATGAAAGAATTCCATTGGTGCGATTTTGAGTGGGATGACCGTATTTTTCCGGATGTAAAAGGAATGCTAAAGCGTTATAAAGAAAAAGGACTGAAGATCTGTGTATGGATCAATCCGTATATTGCACAGGGAACTGCATTTTTCCGTGAAGGAGTGGAGAAGGGCTATCTTCTTAAACGTGCAGACGGAATGGGCGTGAAACAGGTCGACAACTGGCAGCCGGGAATGGGACTGGTAGATTTTACCAATCCGGAGGCAAAAAGCTGGTATGTTGCAAAGCTGAAAACCCTTCTTGATATGGGAGTTGACTGCTTTAAGACAGATTTCGGTGAGAGAATTCCTGTAGATGTAGTTTATAATGACGGATCAGATCCATGGTGCATGCATAACTATTACACGAAGCTTTACAATGAGGCTGTGTTCAATCTTCTGAAAGAAGAAAGAGGAGAGGGAGAGGCAGTTCTTTTTGCAAGAAGTGCAACAGTAGGCGGTCAGCAGTTCCCGGTACACTGGGGCGGTGACAGCTCTGCATCTTATATTTCCATGGCAGAAAGCCTGCGAGGTGGCCTGTCCTTTACTATGTCCGGTTTTTCATTCTGGAGCCATGATATCGGAGGTTTTGAAAAAACAGCAAGTCCGGATGTATATAAGAGATGGCTGCAGTTTGGTCTTCTGTCCACACACAGCAGGCTTCATGGATCCGAGAGCTATCGTGTACCGTGGGTATTTGATGAGGAAGCCGTAGATGTATGCCGTAAATTTACAAAACTGAAGCTGCGTCTGATGCCATATATCTATCAGATGGCTGTGAAATCTCACAAAACCGGAATTCCGTCTATGCGTTCCATGGTAATGGAATTTGAGACGGATCCGGCAGTAAAATATCTGGATATGCAGTATATGCTTGGAGACAGTATTCTGGTGGCACCGATCTTTTCGGCGGATGGAACCGTAGAGTATTATCTGCCGGAGGGAACCTGGACTCATCTTCTGAGCGGAGAGGTAAAACAGGGCGGACGCTGGTATAAAGAGACATATGATTTCATGTCCCTGCCAGTATATGTAAGAGAAAATACGCTTCTTGCGATCGGTTCAAATGAAAAGACTGCAGATTATGACTATGCAGATGGCGTACAGATCCAGGTTTATGAACTGAAAGAGGGCGCAGAAGCACAGTGCAGTGTTCCGGAGAAGGACGGCGAAGCAGCACTGGAGATCAGGGCAGCACGTAAAGATGGAAAACTGGTTCTGGAAAGCACCGGAAAGAATACGAATATGACATATCTTCTCAGAAATGTACATACTGCAGAGAAGATTGAAGGCGCGGAGATCGCAGAAGATGCAGAGGCAGGAATCGTGCTTCGTCCGACCGCTGATCGTGTAGTAATTGGATAAAAAGCAGGCTGTAAAGCTATAAAGTAAAAATGGTGATCATGTCCGGAAAGGTCTGGACGGTCACCATTTTTTTACATATAAAAAACAGACTTGTGTAACTGGGAAAAAATACGCATAATGGAAGACAGCAGAATGAACATCGCAGAGGAGACAATTTTTTAATGAAGATATCCATGATACCTTATGGATTGCTGTCCGGTTTTATGGACAGTAAGGAAATACGGATAATAGAGATTGGCGAAGATGGATTTGTATTTCGGATAGCAGAAGAATGTCCTGAGCCGGAGCAATTTCGGATCTGTTTTTATGATATGAAGAATTCCTGTTATCGGAAAGTGGAGATTCGGGAATTTAAGCTTGAGGAAGTTGATGGAAAGAACGGTTGTGGGTATGGGAAAGAGTCGAATATATTTTACAGGGAATACCTGGTGAAGGTGGAACAGAAGGATTATGCAAATGAGGTTCTGCGTCTGGCCGGAGAATACAGCCGTTATATCCGTCTGAAGCTGACCGGAGATGACGGCGAGCTTTCCAAAGCCCTGACAGGTTATCCGTCTGAGCTGGATGAGATACATTGTGAGAGTCTTGAGCAACAGAAGAAGCTGTGGTTTTCGCAGGGTGGAAATGTTGAAAATCTCTCTGAGCCAGAGGGCAGACAGGAATGTGCAGGAAACGATGCAAAGAACAGTAATCCATGTGGACCAGAAGCTGACCCGAAGAAAAAAGAACTGGAATTTGCCGTAGAACTGAACGGTACTTTCATGTATGAGCAGTATTTAACGAATTCTCTTACAGATTTCATGGCATTTTACCGTCAGCAGAATCATCTTGAGCACAGCTGGATTTCCGACTGGATGCCGGGACGGCTTTACATTGGAAATCAGTTTTGTCATAATCTGTTTCCGGAAGAAAAACAGCTTTTTTGCATTATGGATAAGATGTATTCGGAAGGTCTGGCTATTACGCTGGCGTTTTCGTATATCCGGGAATTTATGATTCCTTCTGTTGAAAAGCTTCTGGAAAAAGTGGATAACTGGTGTCAGAATCATGGGGAAGATGTGGAAATCGTGGTTAATGACTGGGCGATGGCTCAGATACTTCATGGAAAATATCAATATATCTGTCCGACTTTTGGGACACTTCTCAATAAGCGAAAAAAAGATCCGCGGATAAAGTACAAATCTGGGGACACTGATCTGTTTGAAAATAACAGTCTCAATGCAGGTTTCTATCGGGAATTTCTGGCAAAAGAGTTCAATATCCACAGGTATGAATGGGAAGCTTGCGGTTATCCACAGGAATTTCCACCAGGAAAAAATAGTCTTCATCTGCCTTTTTATCAGACCAATACCTCACAGTATTGTCCTCTATATGCTCTGTGTACAACTGGGGATCGTGGAAAACAGCACCTTGCAGATCACTGTCCGGGTTTCTGTGAAAAATATGCGCTGCTGTATCCGGAGCATCTGAAGATGGCTGGCAGGTATAACTCGCTGATGAGTGTGGATAAGACTTTGTTGGAAGCACCGGAGATGTGGAAAAATATAAAAGGTGTAAAACCGGACAGAATCGTGATAAATTTGTAAGAGGCGGTGTTGACGTGAAATGCAAAGCAGAATATATATTAAGGCAAATGCAATCGATTGTGTTGAGTGATTTTTAAAGTGATATAATATAATCGAAAGAAAGAAGAGAGAAATATATGAAGATTACAGCAGGCCTGGGTTCCATAGATGAATATGAGCGTTTTGTCCGGGCAGGGGCAGATGAATTTTTCTGCGGGTATGTGCCGTTTTTCTGGGCAGAAAAATATGGAACAGTGATGCCGCTGAACCGCAGGGAAGTGCTCTGCTACAATGTGCAGCTCGGTGCTTACAGTGAACTTGAGATTCTTTCCCGGATGGTTGAAAAATATAAAAAACCGGTACATCTGACCTTTAATTCATTGTATTATCTTCCTGAACAGTATCCGGAAATTGCTTCGATCATAGAGCGGTGCATGAAGCTGGGATTCCAAAGTTATATTATTGCGGATCCAGCTTTACTTGTTTATCTGAAAAAAATAGGAATTTTCTGTGAAATTCATCTGAGTGGTGAGACTGGGGAAGTGAACAGTCAGATGGTAAAAGCATTCCAGCGTTTTCCGCTGAAAAGAGTGATTTTTCACCGGAAAAATACGTTTGCTGATATGCAGTCCGTTATTGCGGAACAGAGAGCCAATGAGAGAAAAAATGGGATCAGTCCGGAAATGGGAATGGAATTCGAAGCTTTTGTGCTGAATGAAATGTGCCAGTTTACAGGTGCTTTCTGCAATTCCCTGCACTGTGATGAGATGGGCTATCTTTGCAGAGTTCCGTACTGGCTGGGGACGGTACATGAAAAGGATTCTGTTCCGGAGAATATGAAACGTTTGCAGGAAGAAACATGGGAAAAAGAGACGGATCCGTCAGCGTATGATGAGGACGGATATCTCTGCGGAGAGAGCGGTTGCGGTTTATGTGCACTGTATCAGCTGAAAAAAGTGGGAATTACGCATCTTAAATTAGTTGGCCGTGGAAATTATACGGAGCATATGGAAAAGGATATCCGGAATCTGAGGAAGGCACTGGATATTCTGGACGCAGCGGAAGATGAGCGGGATTTTCAGTGTACGATAAAGCGGACATTGTTTCCGAATGGATGTAGTGGACAGTGTTATTATCCGATGTGATGTAAATATAAAAAGGAAAAGAGAGAAAAAATGAGATTTGAACATGTAAAAAGAGAAGAGGCGGACACAGTCCTTAAATTATACCGGTCATTACTGGGAACACCCTACTGTGTATGGACAACTGATTATCCGTCAGAAAAAGAAGTAGAATTTGATCTTTCCAGAGATGCATTATTTTGTATGAGAGATGATGACGGAACGATTGCCGGAGTGATTTCCATAGATGATGATCCTAACGTGGAATGTCTGACATGTTGGTCTGAAACGCTGGTTCCGTCAGCGGAAGTCTCCCGGGTAGGTGTCAGTGGAGATTATCAGAATCGGGGAATTGCAAGAGTTCTGCTTACCGGTGTGATGGCAGAACTGAAACGCCAGGGGTATAAGGCTGTGCATCTTTTGGTTGCAAAGGATAATGTAAAGGCTTTGCGCTCCTATGATAAGCTGCATTTCAATAATGTAGGGGAATGTGAATTATGGGGGCATATGTACTGGTGCTATGAAAAAGCACTGGTTAAATTCTCCGGCAGCTGTCCCGCTCGATCAGATGATGCGGCACAATGATCTTCGTAGCCGGAAGATTCGGGTTTTCGATATGGCTGATCATCTGTGTGGCTGCTTCCGTTCCCAGCTGTGCCGAATTGATATCAATAGAAGTCAACTGCGGAGACGTCAGTCTGGCAAACAGCGAGTTATTAAAGGAAATGATAGACAGATCTTCCGGTATGGAAATTCCGGCTTCCATACAGATCCGTTCCAGGGAAAGTGCCAGGATGTCATCACTTACCAGCATGGCGGTAGGACGGTCATCGCCGGAAAGCAGTGTTCGAAGCTGCTGAAATTCCCGCTGGGAGGCATCGGGCACTTCGATGCAGTATTCAGGCCGGATAGTCAGTCCGTGACCTGCCAGTGCTGCCAGATAACCGGTTTTTCGATCTGCGGAAAAGACCAGAGAATCCTCAACGCCAAGGTAGGCGATCTTTCTGTGACCAAGTGCATAAAGATATTCCGTTGCCTCCTGGCCTGCCAGAAGGTTATCGTTATCAATATAGATCGTATGATTGGTGTACTGCGCTGGTTTTCCGATCAGAATGTAAAGCAGCCCTTCATTAAAAAGAAAATCGATCACAGGATCGTCGACGCGGGAATACAGCACGATAAATCCGTCAGCCTTGCCGCTTCTGGACATGGAACGAACTGCATTCAGGATCTCATCCTCATTCTGACCGGTAACAATGGTGCTGATATACTGATGTGCGTTGCAGTAATGACTGATTCCACGGATGGCCTCCAGGTAAAAAGAATTCTCATAGGTTTCCTTTGGTGAGGGAGGCAGAATAATACCGATAGAACGGGAATTCTGTGTCGCCAGGTTACTGGCCTGGAAATTCGGTTCATAGCCAAGCTCTGCCATGGCACGGCGTACACGTTCCTTAGTCTCTTCACTGATAGATGGATTGTTCTTGCAGGTTCTGGAAACGGTGGAAGGTGATACTCCCGCCAGTGCTGCAACGTCCTTGATTGTTACTGCCATAAAGCTGCCTCCTGTAGATTATGTGGAGAAAATATCCGCGAGTGTCTCTGCTAATGAGAATATTGTAGTTCATAACTGCAAGCCTGTCAAACATATTGCGTAAATTGTTGCATGAATTTATACGAAGCTGATTGGATCAACAGGTAGAATATCTGCATAATCAACAGTAAAAATGCACAAAAACCGTATGCTGAAATTGTGATAAAAGTAGAAATACAAAAAATCAATTGCGTTTTACGCAAAATAAACATATAATTTATGCAAACGGTTGCATTAAGAATGCACAGAAATTGCAGCAAAGATGAAAAAGAAAATGGAGGATTTGTAATGAGCAGCGAAAAAGAAAAAAGCCCGTCAGTTGTATACGCACCGCTGACAGGAAAAGCAGTGCTGCTCGATCAGGTTCCGGATCCGGTATTTTCCGGGAAGGTTCTTGGTAACGGAATTGCGATCATTCCGGAGGACGGCAGGATCGTAAGCCCTGTGGATGGACAGATAGAATCTGTTGCAGAGACAGGACATGCCTATGGCTTTTCCACGGAAGATGGTCTGGAACTGCTGGTACACGTAGGACTGGAGACCGTATCTCTGAAAGGAGAATGCTTCAAGGTTCATGTGAAAGAAGGCGACCAGGTAAAAAAAGGTGATCTGGTAGCAGAAGTGGATCTTGTATATCTGGCAGAGAAAAATATCAATCCGATCACACCGGTTCTGATCTGTTCCGATCTGGACGATCAGGAGATGAAATGTGCGGAAGGCGCAGTGGAAGCTGGAAAAACAGCTGTGCTTATGCTTACTGGGAAATCTGAGAGTGCAGCAGCCAAAACAGCAGCTTCTGCAGCTGAAACAGAAGCTCCGGCAGCAGAAAAAACACAGTCAGTCAAAGCATCCGACACCGCAGCTTCTTCCGGCGAAACGAAGAAAGAAAAGAAAAAATTTAGTTTCAACTTCGATTTTCTTCAGAAACTTGGAAAAGTACTGATGACAGTTATCGCAGTTATGCCGGCAGCAGGACTGATGATCAGTATCGGTAAGCTGGTACAGATGGCAGGCGCAGATGTTTCCATGATCCTGACCGTAGGAACAACCATGGAAAACATCGGATGGGCGATCATCAATAACCTGCATATCCTGTTTGCGATCGCGATTGGTGGTTCCTGGGCGAAGGAACGTGCAGGTGGTGCTTTTGCAGCATTGATCACCTTTATTCTGATCAACCAGATCACAGGATCTGTTTTTGGAGTTACCTCTGCAATGCTGAATGATGCAGATGCTGTAACCCATACACTTTTTGGAAAAGAGATTCTTGTAAACGGCTACTTTACTTCTGTATTAGGAATGCCAGCCCTGAATATGGGTGTTTTTGTCGGTATCATCTCCGGTTTTGTCGGCGGTGTGATCTACAATAAATATTATAATTACCGTAAACTTCCGGATGCCTTATCTTTCTTTAACGGAAAACGTTTTGTACCGATGGTATGTATTCTCTGGTCTGTGATCATTTCCCTGATCCTGGCAGTTGTATGGCCGGTCGTACAGTCCGGAATCAATGCTTTTGGTGTGTGGATCGCCAATTCTTCTGATACATCACCGATTCTTGCACCGTTTGTATACGGAACCCTGGAGCGTCTGCTGCTTCCGTTCGGACTGCACCACATGCTTACGATTCCGATGAACTATACATCTTTTGGCGGAACTTATACGATCGCAACAGGAATCAATGCAGGAAAAGAAGTATTCGGACAGGATCCGCTGTGGCTTGCATGGGTAACAGACCTTATCAATTACAAAGATGCAGGAAATATGGCAGCATATAAAAACCTGCTCACAACAGTAACACCGGCACGTTTCAAGGTTGGTCAGATGATCGGTGCGACAGGACTTCTTCTTGGTATCGCACTTGCCATGTACCGCAGAGTTGATGCAGACAAAAAGAGCAAATACCGTTCCATGTTTTTCTCAACAGTACTTGCTGTATTCCTTACAGGCGTAACTGAGCCGCTGGAATTCATGTTCATGTTCTGTGCCCTGCCGCTTTATATTGTATATGCGATCCTTCAGGGATGTGCATTCGCAATGGCAGGAATCATTCATCTGCGAGTACACTCTTTCGGAAATCTGGAGTTTATCACACGAATTCCGATGAGTCTGAAAGCAGGCCTTGCAGGAGATGTGATCAATTTTGTGATCTGCGTGATCGCGTTCTTTATCATCGGATATTTTGTGGCATATTTCATGATCGGAAAATTCAAGTTCGCAACACCTGGAAGACTTGGAAATTATACAGACGGCAATGATGATGACGGAGATACCACTTCAACAGCTTCCGGGGATACAAAAACATCCGGTGGAAATTCACAGGCAGAGCGCATTATCGCACTTCTCGGCGGAAGAGAAAACATTGTTCTCGTAGATGCCTGCATGACAAGACTTCGTGTAACAGTCAAAGATCTGGACAAGGTTGCGGAGCTTCCGGCATGGAAAGCAGAAGGCGCACTTGGCCTGATTAAAAAGGACAACGGAATCCAGGCGGTATACGGACCGAAAGCCGATGTACTGAAATCAGATATCAACGATATTTTATAAAAGAAAAGCAGGGACTTGATTGAGCAGCCTGATTTTGATTTGCAATAGTTGGAGGCGCAAACATAAATGAAACTTATGACATTAAATACTCACAGCCTGGTAGAGCCGGACTATGCGAGCAAAACAAGAAAATTTGCACAGGTGATCCAGAAAGAACTTCCGGATATTGTGGCACTTCAGGAGGTCAATCAGAGCCAGAGTGCCAGTGTACTTCCGGATGTGATGCTTCCGGGGTATGTACGCTGCATAGGATTTGACCGCCAGATCCGAAGTGACAATTACGCCATGATCCTGGCGGAAATCCTCCGGGGAATGGATTGCTATTATTACTGGACCTGGATTTCCGCAAAAACAGGCTACGGTAAATATGATGAGGGAATGGCTCTCCTCACCAGAAAGCCGATCGAGCGAGTCCGTCAGCATCTCATTAGCAGAACGGATGATTACGAAAACTGGAAAACAAGAAAGATGCTGAGTGTTCAGGTCCAGGGCTGTCCGGACTGGTTTTTCACGGTTCACATGGGATGGTGGAACGATGAGGAAGAACCGTTCAGAGGTCAGTGGGATTCTATGGAAGAGTTTTTCCGGAGCTATCGCAAAAAGGATTCGACGATCTGGCTCATGGGTGATTTCAACAGCCCGGATAACGTGAAAGGTCAGGGCTACGAGCTTGTATGTAACAGTGGCTGGCAGGATTCCTGGAAAGCTGCGGAAACAAAGGACGAAGGATTTACCGTGGAAAAAGAGATTGATGGATGGCGTGACAGTGACACAGGTAAAGCAGAGCAGAAGACCGACAGGATGAGACTTGATTATATTTTCAGCAGTGAAAAACGAAAGATTCTCACTTCGGAAGTAATCTGTAACGGAAAAAAATATCCGGTGGTTTCCGACCATTGTGGAGTTATGATCACAACAGGGCAGAAAATGCCAGATAAACAGAACTAATATTTAAAAAGCATGCAGAGCAGTATAAGGAGACAATAATTATGAATGAAAGAGCAGCTGGCATATTGATGCCGATCACAAGCCTGCCGTCAGAGTATGGCATCGGATGTTTTTCCCAGAGTGCATATGATTTTGTGGACTGGTTGAAAGCAGCAGGACAGAGCTACTGGCAGATCCTTCCACTTGGACCGACAAGTTATGGAGATTCACCGTATCAGTCATTTTCCACATTTGCAGGAAATCCGTATTTTATCAGCCTGAAAGCACTGGTGGAAGAAGGCGTTCTTGACAAAGCTGACTGCGATAAGGTCAACTGGGGAAAAAGAGCGGACAGTGTAGATTACGAGAAGATCTACAAAGGACGCTACAAGCTTCTTCGAAAAGCCTATGAAAACAGCAACATCAGCGAGAATCCGGACTATCAGAGATTTGTTGCGGAAAACAGCTGGTGGCTTTCTGACTACGCGCTTTTTATGGCAGTAAAGGATCAGTTCGGCGGTGTTGAGTGGACAAAATGGGCAGAGGATATTCGCCTTCGCTGGGCAAATGCCATGGACTACTATCGCAGAGAATTATATTTTGATATTGAATTCCAGCAGTATATGCAGTTTAAATTCTATGAGCAGTGGATGAAACTGAAAAAATATGCCAATGAAAAAGGCATCCAGATCATCGGAGATATCCCGATCTATGTAGCTATGGACAGCGCAGATACCTGGGCGCATCCGGAGCTTTTCCAGCTGGATGAAGAGAACGTGCCGGTTGCAGTAGCCGGTTGTCCGCCAGACGGATTTTCTGCAACAGGACAGCTGTGGGGAAATCCTTTGTATCGCTGGGATTATCACAGAAACACAGGATATCAGTGGTGGCTTTCCAGACTGAGCTATGTGTTCCGGCTTTATGATGTAGTAAGAATTGACCACTTCCGTGGCTTTGATGAATATTTTTCTATTCCGTATGGTGCAGAGAACGCCATTGGCGGTCACTGGGAAAAAGGTCCGGGAATCGATCTGTTCCGCAAGGTAGAGCAGGCGCTTGGCTGGAAACAGGTTATTGCGGAGGATCTTGGTTACGTGACAGATTCTGTCCGCCAGCTTGTTCATGACAGTGGCTTTCCGGGAATGAAGGTTCTGGAGTTTGCTTTTGACTCCAGGGATTCCGGATGTGCGAATGATTACCTTCCACACAACTATCCGGAAAACAGTGTAGCTTATACCGGAACGCATGACAATGAGACGATCGTCGGATGGTGGAAGAGCATTACGGCAAAAGAGCGTAAGCTTGCCAGAGATTATCTCTGCGATAACTGTACATCGGATAAGGATCTGTATAAATGCTTTATCAGCCTGGTTATGCGAAGCAGCGCAAAGCTTTGTGTGATCCCGATGCAGGATTACATGGGGCTGGATAACAGCTGCCGGATGAACCAGCCGTCCACAGTAGGAAAGAACTGGAAATGGCGTATCCGCAGGAGGGAGCTTACAATGAAGCTCCAGAAAGAAATTCACGGTATGGCACTTCGTTACGGACGTATGAACTGGTCTGAATAAAGGAATTGTCTGCGAGGGATATTCCGTTTAAACGGGACGTGGAAGAGAGTGGAAAGATTAAGGATAGAATCGCACTTTTTTGTGTGATATAATGCTGTTCTGTAAAGGCAGCTGTCAGTAAAAGGGGAGGCTGACAGCTGCCTTTTTCGTGCAAAAGTTTTTTTATACAAAGGGGAAAATTATGACAGGTAAAACACACGCAGCAGTGGGACTTGGAACGGTGCTGGCCATAACACAGCCGTCTACAGTTCCCGGGATGATACTCGCAGCCGGAACAGGAATGCTGGGGGCACTGATCAGTGATATTGATGTGGGAACATCGAAATCGCATAAAGATGCAGACAGGATCACATTGATCGCGGTTCTGCTTGTAGCGGCTGAGATCGCACTGAATTATTTTTATGGTTTTTCCGTGTGGGAAAAGATACGGAATGACCAGTCTATGGCACCGGTAGCTATGGGAATCATTATTTTCATAGCTGTATGCGCCTTCGGCAAAAATCAGCCGCACAGATCCTTTATGCATTCGATCATGGCTATGGCGATTTTGAGTGCGGCGATATCCATGATATCTGTGAAGCTGGTGCTTTATTTTGTGATCGGTTTTGCATCGCATCTTGTACTGGACTGTTTCAACCGAAAAAGAGTCCGGCTTCTGTATCCGCTGCCGGGCGGGATCGCTCTGGATCTCTGCAAGGCAGGAGGCTTCGTGGATTCCATGCTTTTTAAGCTGGGATCGGTAGCTGTGATCTTTGAGATCGTATATCTGGCGGTCAGAATGGGAGAGAGCTGGAAGATATTCCAGATGTAGAAAAGAATACGGGATAAATAAAAAATGAGGCAGAAATTCCAAAGAGCAGGAATTCTGTCTCATTTTTTAACCGAATATCAGATTAACTTATTTATTTCTGCGGATCTTGCAGGCGCATGCTGTGTAAAGAACATCGGTAGAAGAGTTCAGTGCTGTTTCGCAGGAATCCTGGATCACACCTACGATGAAGCCTACACCAACAACCTGCATGGCAACGTCATTCGGAATTCCGAAAAGGCTGCATGCCATTGGAATCAGAAGAAGAGAACCACCGGCAACTCCGGAAGCACCTGCCGCACTTGCAGCAGCCAGGATGCAGAGAATCAGAGCTGTAGGGAAATCTACACTGATGCCAAGTGTGTTTGCAGCGGCCAGAGCCATGATGGAAATGGTGATTGCTGCACCACCCATGTTGATGGTGGCACCAAGTGGAATGGAGATGGAGTAAGTATCTTCGTCAAGTCCGAGATTTTTACAGAGCTCCATGTTTACCGGGATGTTGGCAGCAGAGCTTCTTGTGAAGAACGCTGTCAGTCCGCTGTCCTTCAGGCAGCGCAGAACCAGTGGATATGGATTCTGGCGTGTGCAGAGGAAGGTAACGATCGGGTTCAGCACAAGGGCTACAAACAGCATGGTTCCAACCAGTACGCAGATCAGACGGCCATAGCTTAACAGTACGCTAAGTCCCTGCTCGGAAATGGTTGTAAAGATCAGACCCATGATACCGAACGGAGCAAGATTGATGATCCATCTAACTGCGGTTGAGGTTGCATCGGAAATATTTTCGATAACTGTTTTTGTGGTTCCGCTTGCAGCTTTCAGTGCGATACCGAAGATGATCGCCCATGCAAGGATACCGATATAGTTGGCGTTTACAAGTGCGTCAACCGGGTTTGAAACGATGTTCATAAGGAGGTTTTTGAGAACCTCGGAAACACCGCTTGGCGGAGTGATGTCGGAAGTGTTAGTATTCTCGGAAAAAGTCAGCATGATCGGGAACAGACGGCTGGAAAGAACCGCTGCCAGTGCTGAAAGTACATTTCCCAGAAGGTACAGTACAACGACGAATTTCATGTTTGTTTTCTGGCCTTTTCCCATGTGGCACAGAGAACTCATTACCAGGAAGAACACCAGAAGCGGAGCAATTCCACGGAGAGCACCGACAAACAGATCACCGAGAATGGAGATCACAGAAGCCTGTGGAATCGCAAGTCCGAGGATGATACCAACGATCAGTCCGCAGATGATACGCTTGATCAGGTTGATGCTGTTCCATTTTTGAATCAGGTTTTTCATAAACTTTTTCCTCTTTCCTATTGTATGGGAGTGCTTTTTCTGGGGTAGTAATACTGCATCACGGAAAAGCACAGTATAATCATTATATACATTTGTGTCCGCCTTGTAAAGACAAATGTACATATATGTGAAAATTTATGAAAGATTTTCCATAAAATAACAGCCCAGAGTGGATTTTGATATTCCTCAATGGGCTGTATATCTGTAAATGTAACTGTGCTGTTATCCGGATCACGCTGACACTTTAAGCTTCTTAAAGCTGACAGCGAAGAATAATACTTCTGCAAATCCGGTAATTCCCCAGGAAAAGATGTAGAGAAGATACAGGGCAGATATGGTCTGGAAATGCGCGAACACTGTATAGATCCAGATAATACGGAACACGCAGGAGCCGAGGATAACGATAATGGTCGGCGGGATGCTTTTTCCGATACCACGGGAAGCTGCAATACTGCCATCCATGAAACAGCTGAATGCATAGCTGAATCCCATGATCCCGATCCTCTGCATTCCGGCATCGATAACTGCAGGTTCTGTGGCAAAAAGTGACAGGAACTGCCGGCCGAAAATAAGAAGCAGCCCGCCTAAGGCTGCACCGGCGATAAAAGCGTATGTAAGGCTGATTCCATAGGATTTGAGCATTCGTTTTTTGTTTCCGGCACCCCAGTTCTGACCGATAAAGCTTGCACAGGCTGTATAAAAGGCAAACATCACATTATAGATCAGAGAATCTGCGTTGGCAGCAGCGGCATTTCCGGAAACCATGACTGCATCAAAGGAATTGACACCGGCCTGCACGAACAGGTTGGCGATGGCAAAAATTCCGTTCTGCAGGCCTGTCGGGATACCAAGCATCAGCACGGCTTTGCAGGCGTTTGGGTGAAAACGGAGCTTGCTCAGGGATACCTTGCAGTCGTCTTTTCGCCGGAACAGATGGAGCATGACCAGAGTTGCAGATACATAAAGAGAAATCGCACTGGCAGTTGCCACACCTGCGGCAGCCATATGACAGACGATAACGAAAAACAGGTTCAGAAGAACATTGATCACTCCGGCAATGGAAAGATAGATCAGTGGTCGTTTTGTATCTCCGCGGGCACTTAATACGCCGTTACCGAAATTGTATACAGCCATGGCCGGCATACCAAGTGAGTAGATCTTCATATATAAAATAGCCTGATCGATCAGCTCCGGCTTCGTGTTCATCATGGAAAGCATCCGTCCGGAAAACAGAAGACAGATAGCACATACCAGAAGTCCTGTTATGGCACACAGGATCAGGGAGGTGTGGATCGTCTCTTCTGTGCCGCGTTTATTTCCGGCACCAAGCTCATGGGCAACACGTACATTGACACCGGCGCCCATGCCGATCAGGATTCCGGTAAATAAAGTGACCAGCAGAGTTGTGGAACCCACAGCTCCAAGTGCCATGTAATCTGCAAATCGCCCCACAACCGCAACATCACTTAAGTTAAAAAGAACCTCCAATACCTGGGACCCCATCAGGGGAAGGCTGAAGAGGAGGATATTTTTCCAGAGAGAGCCGGAGGTCATCTCAATGGAAGACGTTTTCTTTTTTTTATTTTCACACATAGTTTACCTCATAAAAATTATAAAAAATTCCTTCATCCAAGGTATACAATACTATGTTGGAATAGGTTTGTAAAGAGGGGAAAATAGCTCTTTCGCCAGGCGCAGAGGTTTGTTTTTATTTATAGATTCTACATTGATTTCAGTACGAACAATGATATAATAAATGAGAGCAATAAGAAAGTATTTTCAGAAATATTGGAAATATAAAATACAGCAGACTAAGGAGGAACTCAATACAATGAAAATCGGAAATGATATTTATTATGTAGGAGTAAACGATCATCAGGTAGACCTGTTTGAGGGACAGTATGTAGTGCCAAACGGAATGTCCTACAACTCCTATGTGATCAAAGATGAGAAGATCGCAGTTATGGACACTGTAGATGCCGGCTTCACAGAAGAGTGGCTGGGAAAAGTTGCAGAGGTTCTGGATGGTGCGAAACCGGATTATCTTGTAGTCCAGCATATGGAGCCGGACCATGCAGCAAATATTGAGAATTTCATGAAAGCATACCCGGATACAACTGTTGTTGCCAACACAAAGACCTTTACCATGATGGAGAATTTCTTCCGTGGAATGGATCTGGAAGAAAAGAAACATATTGTAGCCAACGGTGACACCCTGACACTTGGAAAACATGTCCTTACCTTCGTATTTGCACCGATGGTTCACTGGCCGGAGGTTATGGTTACATATGACAGCACAGACAAAGTTCTGTTTTCCGCAGACGGCTTTGGCAAATTCGGAGCCCTTGATGTAGAAGAGGACTGGGACTGCGAAGCACGTCGCTACTATATCGGAATCGTCGGAAAATACGGTCCGCAGGTACAGAAGCTTCTCAAGGCAGCAGCAACTCTTGATATCCAGACCATCTGCCCGCTTCACGGACCGGTCCTTACTGAGAATCTTGGACATTATCTGGAGAAATATGATATCTGGTCTTCTTATAAAGTAGAGAGCGAAGGCGTAATGATCGCCTATACATCTGTATACGGACATACAAAGAAAGCAGCAGAGCTTCTTGCACAGAAGCTGGAAGAAAAGGGCTGCCCGAAGGTTGTTGTCTGCGATCTTGCAAGAGAAGACATGGCAGAGGCAGTGGAGGACGCTTTCCGCTACGGAAAGCTGGTACTGGCCAGCATTACATACAACGGAGAAGCATTCCCGTTTATGCGTACATTTATCGAGAACCTGACAGAACGTAATTACCAGAACCGCACCATCGGCCTCATTGAGAACGGAAGCTGGGCACCGACAGCAGCCAAAGTCATGAAAGGAATGTTCGAGAAGAGCAAAAATATCACATGGCTTGAGAACAATGTAAAGATCATGTCCTCTCTCAGCGATGAGAATGTGGCAGAGATCGATGCAATGGCAGAGGAGCTCTGCAAGTAATTTCTGAATGTCAGAACAGCTTATAAAAAATAAAGATATAACATAATAAAAAGACGTGGACCCGGATCGATATGTTCGTTCATTTACTGAGTTGTTAATGAAAGAAATATATCGATCCGTAAGGTCACGTCTTTTTTATTTACCGAGCAACAGTTACATCCTCTTACACCACATAAATCCATAAGCCGGAAGCTCCACGTCCTTAAGCTCCAGAGTCTGGTCTGTGATCAGATCGCGGAAAGTTCCCTCCTCCTGCATCCAGGCAGTTTTTTTACTGTCACTGAAGTTGAAGATTCCGATAAAGCGGTCATCTCCCTTCTGACGGAGGATACAGAGAATACTGTCATCATGAACATCATATGTATACACATCACAGTCCTTATCAAAAACAGATTCCTGGCTGCGGATCTGCTCCATGCGGTCCAGAGTCTGGAAAATCTGTCCCTCAACGGAGGTTTTTGATTTTCTCTTTCCGGCAAGCTCCCACTGGAAAGCACCACGGTGGATATAACGGGAATCTGCAGCCTTATCAGGATCCTCTTTATAGGAATAATCATTGAGACGGCCAATTTCATCGGAGCTGTAAAGCATCGGGATTCCGGACTGGGTAAGCATATATGCGTGAAGCATCAGATCCTCACGGATACCTCTGTTCAGTTTCTCGTCATCTTTTTCAAAAAGAGCAGCCTCGATTCCGCACATGGAAGCAGTGGTTCCGCAGAAGCGGGCATCCTGAGTTACCGGGTCATCATTATAGAGCTCTCCGCGGCTGTCGCTTCCCGGATGCTTTCCTGTAAAGAAATCATTCAGGTAACGCTTATGAGATGGCTCATCCATGCCCCATTCTTTCAGAGTGGCAAAATCAAGTCCCCAGCCGATATCGTCATGGCAGCGGAGATAATTCAGGAAGGTGTACTGCTTCGGAAGGCTGTTTACAATATCCATCTGTTTTTTCAGAAGGCGGATATCACGGGTGGCGATGCTGTTCCAGGTAGTGGCCATAGTTGTTACGTTGTAGAGCATATGGCATTCCGGTTTTTCTACGGTACCAAAATACGGAACAACTTTTTCAGGCTCCATAACAACCTCCCCAAGAAGAACAACACTTGGGCAGACGATCTCGGCGATCATACGCATCATACGAACGATCGTATGCACCTGCTTCAGGTTACGGCAGGGAGTTCCCAGTTCCTTCCAGATGTACGGAACCGCATCAATACGGATCACATCCATTCCCTGGTTTGCGAGGAACAGGAAGTTGTACATCATCTCATTGAATACACGCGGATTTCTGTAGTTCAGATCCCACTGGTACGGATAAAAGGTAGTCATGACATAGTGGCCGATGTCCGGAAGCCAGGTAAAGTTTCCCGGAGCAGTGGTTGGGAATACCTGTGGTACGGTTTTTTCGTACTCGTCCGGGATCTCACGGTTATTGTAGAAGAAGTAGCGGCTCATATATTCGCCGTCACCCTGGCGTGCTTTTTTGGCCCACTCATGATCCTCGGAAGTGTGGTTCATAACAAAATCCATACACAGGTTCATTCCGTTTTTGTGGCATTTATCTGCAAGTGCAGCCAGATCCTCCATGGTACCAAGGTCCGGGCGGACTTTGCGGAAGTCGGCTACTGCGTAACCACCGTCGGAACGACCCTTCGGGGTATCAAGGAACGGCATCAGATGAAGACAGTTCACGTTGCATTCCTTAAGATATGGAAGCTTGGCAGAAACTCCCTTGATGTTGCCGGCAAAATTGTCAATATAGAGCATCATGCCAAGCATATCCTTCTGGCGAAACCAGTCCGGATTTTTTTCTCTTTCCAGGTCGCGGTTTTTGAGCGCGCGGCGGCGTGCTGTAAAATACTGATACATCTGGTCGCAGAGCTCTGCAAACATATCGTCATTGTGATAAAGCTCTGTGTACAGCCATCGAAGCTCGTCGTGATGATGGTTTAAACGTTCCTGAAAAATTTCCTGATCTTTTTTCATGATTTCCTCCCTGAATAGATATTTATAGATGCCGGGAAACCTGTAAAATATTTCCCGGCGGTAATGGTTATCTGACATTTTTCCACAGAATTATAGCATGAAGTTTCCGGTACATGAATATACGGGTTGTTATGGAATATGGAAAAATGTTGTAAGTATTTTCAGTCTCCTGTTGTCTGTCGTCGTATCAGAACCGGAGTGATCTTTTTGTGGATCGGTTTTTGAAGCGGTGCCGGTTTTCTTTTCTTCATTTCGTTCATCTGTTCCACAAGCAGTTCCATGGTAGTCTGTGCGATCACATCAATCTGCTGTCCAATAGTAGTGATCGGGATGATGGACTCCGCAGCAATGGGTGAATTATCGAATCCGATGATCTGATATTCATCCGGCAGACAGTTGTATTTCTGGAAGATCAGATTGAGAAATATATTTGCGTAAGTATCATTGGATAAAAATATGCCTTTTTTCTGACCGGAATATTTACTGTCAATATCCTGAAAGATCACACGCATCTGTTCAAAAAGCTCCTGATAGGAATCACCGGAAACATTAAGGTTCAGTTCATAAGGAACATGATATTCCCGGCATGTTTCCTCAAAGGCACGGATACGGTCATAAGCCGGAATATTCTCAGGTACATGGACATTGATGTGGATCAGTACATCACACTGATTACGTATCAGCAGAGAAGTAGCCTGCATGCTGCCCATGTAATTGTCTGTTGTAACGCTGCATATATGTTCCGCTTCACGTTCAATGGCGATCACAGGAATATTATAGGAAGCCAGTTTTTCAGAGGAAAGAGTATGGCTGAGAACAATAAGTCCTTCAATCTTATAAGCCATCAGCTCGTCCAGATACTGCATTTCTTTCTCCGGGCCGCCATCACTGACAAAAACCAGAAATTTGTAATGATAATCGGAGTAACTTCGAAGAAGCTGTGTCAGCATTTCGGAATAATAATGAAGATAAAGGTTCGGGACAATGATCCCTACAAATTCGCTTTTTCCATTGGCAAGAACCCTGGCAAGCTTGTTTTTTCTGTAGCCGAGCTCATCAAGGGCTTTTGCGATCTTTTCCTGATTTTCCAGGGTCAGAGAATCCGGATGATTGAAATATCTGGAGATCGTAGTCTTGGAAAAACCAGTGTATTCTGCAATATCGGCAAATGTTACCTGTTTTTTAGCCATAAAAAAATAGTCTCCTTTTAATAGCAGAAAGTTATGATACGGAATGCAGATGTGATCATATAAGAGAAAGCTGCAGACCGTACAGGATAATTGGATTGATGTAATTAAGTATAACAATACAGACGTTAAATAGCAATAAAAAAATAACCAGTTAAGTAACCGGTAACTTTTCTTGAATAAATTAACAAAAAAGGTTGACAGAAGCTATGTCATATAGTAGTATCAAATTATAAAGTAACCGGTTACTTTACCGGTTACTAAACAAGAACGAAAGAACAAAAAAGGGAGGAAAAGAGAATGAAAAAAGGTTCTGCGAAAGCTGTTCCGGCAGGAAAAAGAACTGCTGCAGAAAAGCTTCAGTATGTGAAAAAGAACTGGCAGCTGTATGTGTTTTTTCTGCTGCCTGCACTTCTTCTGACGATCATCTTCAAATACGTGCCCATGGGTGGCGTACTGATCGCTTTTGAGGACTATAATGTCATTGATGGTGTATTTGGAAGCAAATGGGTAGGACTGGAATACTTCCAGAGATTTCTGGCATCACCGGATTTTATGAATTATCTTGTGAACACTCTGAAACTGAGTATTTACGGACTACTGTGGGGATTTCCGATTCCGATCATCCTGGCACTTCTTCTGAATCAGATCCGGAGAGCCGGGATCAGGAAAAAAATTCAGCTTCTGATCTATGCGCCGAATTTTATTTCCGTTATCGTACTCTGTGGTATGGTTCGTATGTTTCTTTCACCTGTAGGTCCGCTGAATAAACTGATCGGTTCGGATGCCAACTGGATGACCATGCCGTCGGCATTCCGTACGATTTACATAGCCAGCGGAATCTGGCAGACAGCCGGATGGGCATCCATTATGTATACTGCAGCACTTGCCAATGCAAGTAAGGATCTGGAAGAGGCAGCAGTGGTGGATGGTGCAAATATCCTGCAGCAGATCTGGTATGTACAGCTTCCGGCTATTAAAAACATCATTGTGATCCAGTTTATCCTTCAGGCCGGAAATATTATGAGCATTGGTTTTGAAAAAGCATATGCACTGCAGACAGATATGAACCTTCCTGCATCTGAGATTCTTTCTACTTATGTATACAGAATCGGTCTTCTGAATGGAGACTATGGATATTCTACAGCAGTGGGGCTGTTTAATTCAGTGATCAATGTAATTCTTTTGATCTTTGTAAACTGGGTAGTCAAGAAACTGAATGACGGAGAGGGATTATAGGAGGTGCTGTTATGGCAAAAGCAAAGAAAAAGAAATATTCGGCATCTGACAAAGCCATTTTAGGAATCGGATACGTACTTCTGGGTGCATTTGTACTTTCCATTCTGGTTCCGCTTTTATATGTTGTGATCGCATCCTTTATGGATCCGAATGTGCTGAACAGCCAGGGGATCAGCTTTGATGTGCGGAAGTGGACGATCGATGCGTACCGCAGAGTTCTTGAAAATAATATGATCTGGAGAGGCTTTGCAAACTCATTTTTTTATTCCCTGGTGTTTACCATTATTTCAGTTCTGGTAACTCTGCTGGCAGCATATCCAATGTCCAAGAAAGAATTTGTGGGAAGAAATTTCTTCAATGTTATTTTTCTCATTACCATGTTTTTCGGTGGAGGAATGATCCCGACTTTTATCCTGATCAATCAGCTGCATCTGGTAAATACAATCTGGGCAATCCTGCTTCCGGGTGCGTTTAATGTCTGGAACATGATCCTTGCCAGAACCTATTATCAGTCTATCCCCAAGGAACTCAGAGAGGCATCTGCCATTGACGGTGCCACGGAAATCGAGCATTTTTTCAAGATCATGATGCCGGTATGCAAACCGATCATCGCAGTGCTTGCACTGTGGTCCTTTGTAGGAATGTGGAACAGTTATTTTGACGCTATGATTTATTTGAATGATGCGAAACTGCAGCCATTGCAGCTGGTACTTCGTTCCATCCTCGTACAGAATACACCGCAGCCCGGAATGATCGCAGATATCCAGAGTACTGCACAGATGGCAAAGGTAGCGGAGCTTCTGAAATATGCTACGATCATTGTATCAAGTTTACCGCTTCTGATCATGTATCCATTCTTCCAGAAATATTTTGACCAGGGCATTATGGTTGGTTCTGTAAAAGGCTGATGACAGGAGGTTGATAATGATGAAAAAAAGAATGAAGGCATTATTGGCAATCGGGCTTTCTGCAATTATAATGGTATGCAGTGCCGGATGTGGAAACGGAAAAGAACACATGAAAGCAGAAACAGATCCGGATACCCCGGTGGAAGATGTGTCCTTTCCTCTGAAAGAAAAAGCAGAGCTGTCTTTTATTACCAGTGCACCTGCAACATCTACACAGGAACCTAATGAAAGAACGATCTTTGAAAGACTGGAAAAGCAGACCAATGTCCACATTGACTGGACCTGTTTTGTATCGGATCAGTTTGATGACAAAAAAAATCTGGCGCTGGCACAGTTCGGAAATCTTCCGGATGGACTTTTTAACGCAGGGATGAGTGATTATGATCTTCTTCGTTATGCCAAACAGGGAATCATTATTCCGGTAGAAAATCTCATTGATAAATACATGCCGAATCTTAAGGCTGTATTTGAAAAATACCCGGAATACAGAACAATGTGTACAGCACCGGACGGACATATTTATTCTTTCCCATGGATCGAGCAGCTTGGTGCGGGGAAAGAAGCCATTCAGGCAATTGGAGATATTCCCTACATTAATAAAAAATGGCTGGATTATCTGAAGCTGGACGTTCCGACCACAACTGAGGAACTGGAACAGGTTCTGATTGCTTTCCGCGACAATGCAGATAAATTGGAACAAGAATTTGATATTGAGGGTGGTGTGATTCCGATGTCCTTTATCATCAATAATGGTGATCAGGATCCTGCAATTCTCATCAACGGATTCGGAGAAGGATATGGTGACACCGGTGATCATTTTGCAGTGAAAGATGATGGAACCGTTATTTATACAACTGTACAGGAAGGCTATAAAGAAGGTATTCAGTGGCTCCATCAGCTGGTAGAAGAAAAGCTGGTGGATCCGGAGGCTTTTACCCAGGAATGGTCAACTTATGTTGCAAAAGGTAAGAACCACAGATATGGTCTGTGTTTCACCTGGGATATTGCAAATATTGATAACAATGAAGATTATGTAATGCTCCCGGCGCTGGCCGGTCCGGATGGTCTTGTAAATATCACAAGACAGAATAACAGTGAAACCAGTGGCTTTGACAGAGGACGCTGCGTTCTGACTACAAGCTGTCGAAATACGGCACTGGCAGCAGCATGGATCGATCAGATGTATGCACCGATACAGTCTCCGCAGAATAACTGGGGTACTTACGGGGAAAAAGATTCATTTAATATCTTTGAGATGTCCGAGAATGCAGAAGGTGGTCAGATGCTGAAACATATGGATCTGGGAGATGCATCTCCGGTAGAGGTTCGTGAAGCACAGTCTGTAAACGGACCGTTGGCAATACTTAACGAGTATTACGATGTATATGTAACAGAGCCGGCAGATGCAAAATGGCGTCTCGACAATATGCACGAAACATATCTTAAGGATATGAACAGTAAATATGTGTATCCGAATGTATTTATGAGTATTGATGATACCAATAAGGTATCTCAGTACGACACAGATATCAAGAAATATGCGGAACAGAAAAAAGCAGACTGGATCCTGAATGGCGGCATCGAAAAAGAATGGGATTCCTATCTGAAAAAGATGGAGAAGTATGGACTGTCTGATTATCTGGCGATCAAACAGAAATATTTTGACCAGTATCAGAAGTCTCTTAGTGAGACAGAGAAATAAAAACAGAAAAAGATACCGGTCAGAAACATAAAAAAGAAAGAGAGAGCAGAGTATGAGTGAAAAACTTGAAAAAGCACGTCTTTATGAAATAGAGGAAGCAAAAAATATCCCGCAGGAAGAGAAACCGGCCTTTCATGTATCTGCACCGGTTGGCTGGATCAATGATCCCAATGGATTTTCTGTTTTTAAAGGAAAGGTACATCTTTTTTACCAGTATCATCCTTACAGCCGTGACTGGGGCCCTATGCACTGGGGCCACAGTGTGACGGAGGATATGATCAGATGGGAGCAGCTTCCTACAGCGCTTGCACCGGATCAGGAATATGATCGAGAGGGATGCTTTTCCGGAAGTGCTATTGAAGCGGATGGAAAACAGGCTTTGATCTACACAGGAGTTACAACAGTAAAGCTGCCTGATGGAAAAGAAGAAGTCCGGCAGAATCAGTGCATTGCCTGGGGTGACGGAAAAGATTATGTAAAGGCAGAGAAAAATCCGGTAGTCACCGGGGATATGCTTCCGGAGAAATGCAGCAGAGTTGATTTCCGTGATCCGAAGATATGGGAAGATAACGGAACATACCATATGCTCGTAGGATGCCGCAGCGAAGAAATTCCTGGACAGGTAGTTCTGTTTTCCAGTAAAGATCTGAAAGAATGGAAATTTGAAACAATTCTTGCGGAGAATTCCACAGGAGAAATCGGTGTTATGTGGGAATGCCCCGATTTCTTTCCGCTCGGGGATAAACATGTGCTGATCTGTTCTCCGCAGCATATGCGGGCAAAAGGGTATGAGTTTCATAATGGACATAATTCCCTATATTTTACGGGAGATTATGACAGCGAAAAACATACATTTGAAAAAGACGCACCGGTAAGTCTGGACTACGGACTTGATTTTTATGCGCCGCAGACAACCCTTCTTCCAGATGGAAGAAGAGTGATGATCGCCTGGATGAAATCCTGGGATAGCTGTGTGATCAAGGAAAAGCAGAGATGGCAGGGAATGATGACTCTTCCGAGAGAGCTGGAATATCGTGACGGAAAGATCTGGCAGAAGCCGGTCCGAGAAATTGAGAATTATCGGAAAAACCGTTGCTGTTATGAGAATGTAAAAGTGGGTGAGAGCTTAAGCCTTGAAGGCGTCCGTGGCCGAATGATCGATCTGACTGTGGAACTGCAGAACGCAGATGGCATCATGGATGGAAGCAGGAACTCCGGAAATCCAAATCAGGAAGCATTGGATGTGTACAATGAGTTCCGGATCGAGCTTGCACGCAATGAAGAATATACAACGGTCTTTACCTATGATCGAAAAAGACAGATACTGGAAATCGACAGAACCTGGAGCGGGGTGCAGCGTGATGTTATATGTACAAGAAAGTTCCAGATCACAGATGACAGACAAAATCTGAAGCTGCGTTTTATCCTGGATCGAAGTTCCATAGAGCTTTTTATCAATGATGGAAGCAAAACTGCGACTACCGTGATCCCAACACCAGTGGAAGCAGATGAGATTCTGTTTCACAGTGACGGAAATGCTGTGATCCAGGTTGAGAAATATGATATTGTGTTGTAGAAGCCTCTCAAATATTGACAATTTCTCTATTTTTGTATAACATAGGGGAAGTTGCTTACGCCGGGTCAGGAGCTGTGTATGTCTCCTGATCCGGCATATATTTACAGGAGAGGAACACAGGAATGTTTTATCAGTTAAAAATCACAAGAAAAGGAACGAAACCGCCGGTATGGAGACGCTGTACTGTTGCGGCTGACGTTACATTTGCAAGAATGGCAGCCATGCTTGAGAAACTGGTTCAGTATCCGGCAGGCAGCCTATATGAGATTGAATTTTTTCAGAAAAAAGTACAGATCCGTGAGAATGGTGACGGAGAAGCAAAGAATAATTTCACATTATTAAATGCAGGCGAGACAGAGACTGCGGAGCTTATGGATTCCGAGAAATGGTTTACCTTCCGTCAGTATGGTGCGGATAAGGAAGCTCCGGAATACAGAGTTGATATTGAGAAGAAAGACGAGGGAACAGCAGAAGCTCCTTCTATTATAAAAGAAGTAAAGGGTGAGGATGATCCGTACTGGACAGAGGCACCGGAGCTGGGATGCACTGCAGCAGTTGAAACTGAGGTGAAAACAGCCAAAGCATCGGAAGACATTGCTGCAACAGTAGCGGCAGTAGAGGCAGCAGCCAGAGCTGCAAAAGCAGATGAGGCAGCCACAGGCAGCAGAAGAAATCCTACAGTAAAAGATTTCCTCATGTCCTATCGTAAAGAAGACCTTCTCAGCATTGCAGGTGAGCTTGGACTTCACTGCAAGGGAATGGATCAGGAAGAGATTGCCGCAAAGGTTGCCGCAGAGGTTCTTAAACCGGAGGTTATGAAAGCAAACTTCCTCGTAGCAGACGATCAGGAGGTACTGGCTTTTGAGGCAGCTGTTCAGAGAAAATGCTTCCATGTTGCAGAGGATGAGTGGAATACGTTAGAATGGCTGAACGATATGGGTTACCTTGTTTCCTACAGTGATGATTACGCAGAAGTTCCGGCAGAGGTTGCAGCTGTTTACGATCAGATCAATACACCGGAGTTCCAGACACTTCGCAGCCAGGTAAACTGGCTGAAGGATTGCCTTATTATGGTAAGCTATCTGTATGTATCTGCACCGGCAAAGACCGTATATGAGATGTTTAAGCAGAGAAAAGGCTTTGACATCGGATATGACAGCTTCATCGAGCTGTATCATACCATTCCGGAGAAGGCCTGTATCTGTGAGCTTGCGGAGGATCAGCTGATTCTGAAATCCGCACTGGTCAATAACATCTACAAGGATATCGAGAGACGTCAGGGTGGACGGAAATTCTATATTCCGTCTGTAGATGAGATCCTGGATTATTCCGAAAACGGGTATCCAACAAAATCTGCTTCTTACCAGAGACTGGGCAGATTCCTGCTGGATGAGATGAAGGTTTCCGATGCAGTGAAGGATCAGGTACTGTTCTTTATTTACAAAGAATGCTCCATGGATGGCAGAATGTCAGCAATCATGGAAAACCTGAACCAGAAGGGGATCCAGTTTAACGATGAGCAGCTTGAGAAATTTACAAAGCTGATCATGGAGGCAAACAATAACACAAGAATGCTGGAATTCCGCGGTTACACACCGAATGAGATCTCAGGAGCAGTATGGCCGTTTGCCACAGGCAAGCCGCACACTGCAATGCCGAACAGCTTTGTGCCGACAGCAATGCCGATGCAGCCGGCATCTGCAAGAAAAATCTACCCGAACGATCCGTGTCCGTGCGGAAGCGGTAAGAAATATAAGAAGTGCTGCGGAAGAAGATAATTCTGCAGAAAATTTACAGTGGTTCCGGAGCTGATACAGCTGAGTTTTGAGACAGTATCGCCGGGATATCATACAAATTAAATATAAGACAGTTCGTTTGTACCATCCTGTCTATAAATAAAACCAGGGCTGAAGAAGATGTGATAATCAGGGCAGACTCTTGGCGGGTCTGTCCTTTTTTGCTTTAACCGGATCAACCAGTTATTCGGTTTAAAACTGCGCAGCGAATGCGGATCGTGAGTATCCGCCTGACATGCGGATCACAGAAGAATCACGGCCGGGAATCCCGGCTTTTTTTATTTATGGAAATATCCGGGTGGTGTGACAGATCCAGAAGGAGGAAAAATTTATGTATCAGTTAAAAACAGAAGCAGATTTTGATTCGGCACACTTTCTGTCCGGTTACACCGGCAAATGTTCCAACATCCATGGTCATCGCTGGCATGTGGAGATTGAGATCGAAAGCCGGAAGCTGGAGAAAAACGGTCAGGGGCGAGGGATGCTGGTAGACTTCGGAGATCTGAAAAAGGATCTTCGGGAGCTGGCAGATTCCATGGATCACACGCTGATCTATGAAGAAAATACATTACGTCCGAAAACGCTGGAAGCACTGGATGAGGAAGGCTTTCATCTGGTGAAGGTTCCCTTTCGCCCTACAGCAGAGAATTTTTCAGAGTATTTTTTCAGGAAAATGGAAGAAAAGGGCTATCCTGTAAAAAGAGCTGTTGTTTACGAAACACCAAATAACTGTGCAGCTTACCGGGAAACGGAAGAAGAAACGGAGGCGGTATGGCTATGAGTACCTATCAGGTTGTAGAGAAATTTGTCAGCATCAACGGAGAGGGCAGACGGGCAGGAGAGCTTGCCGCTTTTATCCGGTTTAAGGGCTGCAATCTTCAGTGCAGCTATTGTGATACCAGCTGGGCAAATGAGCCGGGATGTGAGAGTGAAAGGCTGACAGAAGAAGAGATCCTTTCCTGGATCCGTGAAACAGGCGTAAAAAATGTGACACTTACAGGCGGGGAACCACTTTTACGGAAAGGCATGGAGGAGCTGATCGAGGCAATCCTGGAGGATCCATCCCAGCGGGTGGAGATTGAGACCAATGGAAGCGTAGATCTGAAGCCTTATCATATATTAAAAAAACGTCCGTCCTTTACCATGGATTATAAAGCACCGGACAGCGGCATGGAAAAAGAGATGCTCCTTTCCAATCTGGAGCTTCTGGGCAGTGAGGATACGCTGAAATTCGTAGTCAGCAGCCGCAGAGATATGGAAAAAGCCCTGGAAATCCTGGAAAAGTACAGGCTGGTCGGAAAAACGGCAGTTTATTTCAGCCCTGTTTTCGGTAGGATCCAGCCGGTGGAGATTGTGGATTTCCTTATGGAAAAAAAGCTCAACGATGTAAAGTTTCAGATCCAGCTTCATAAGGTGATCTGGGACCCGCAGAAACGGGGAGTATGACAGGAAAACATATCACAATATAACAAGAAATACCGCAGAAAAGGAGAACGCTATGAAAGCACTTGTACTTGCAAGCGGCGGTGTGGATTCCACCACCTGCCTGGGGCTTGCCGTAAACAAATATGGAAAAGAGAATGTAATTGCATTAACAGTAGCTTACGGACAGAAGCACACAAAAGAAATCGAGGCTGCCAGAAAAACAGCAGAATATTACGGAGTGGAGCATCTTTATCTGGATCTGGAGCCGATCTTCCGGTACAGTGACTGTTCGCTTCTGAAGCATTCAGACAGAGAGATCCCGCACGAAAGCTATGCAGAGCAGCTGAAGGAAACCGATGGCTCACCGGTTTCAACCTATGTGCCGTTCCGGAACGGATTGTTTCTTTCTTCGGCAGCAAGTATTGCGCTGTCAAAAAACTGCAGTGTGATCTATTACGGAGCACATGCGGATGATGCAGCCGGAAATGCATATCCGGACTGTAGCAGTGCGTTTCACAATGCGATCAACGAGGCGATCTATCAGGGAAGCGGCGGCCAGCTGAAGGTTGAGGCGCCTTTTGTCAGCTGCACAAAGGCAGAGGTCGTAAAAACCGGCCTGGAGCTGAATGTTCCTTATGAACTGACCTGGAGCTGTTACGAAGGCGGCGAAAAGCCCTGCGGTGTGTGTGGAACCTGTATTGACAGAGCAGAGGCATTCCGGCTCAATGGAGTGAAGGATCCGGCACTTGACAGATAGATCGGATCATAAATATCCGCCCGACCATAGAAAGGAAAAAAATATGAGCAGAGAAAACCTGGAAAAAGAAGGGATCACCCTTCTCGGAAATCAGAAAGTAAAATATCCGGACAATTATGCTCCGGAGGTACTGGAAACATTTTTGAACAAGCATCCGGACAACGATTACTTTGTAAAATTTAACTGCCCGGAATTTACAAGCCTTTGTCCCATTACCGGACAGCCAGATTTCGCGACGATCACGATATCCTACGTACCCGGTGAAAAAATGGTGGAGAGCAAATCTCTGAAGCTGTATCTTTTCAGCTTCCGCAATCACGGAGATTTTCATGAGGATTGCGTGAACATCATTATGAAGGATCTGATCCGTCTCATGGATCCGAAGTACATTGAGGTCTGGGGAAAATTTACGCCGAGAGGCGGCATTTCCATTGATCCATACTGCAATTACGGAAAAGCCGGAACCAGATGGGAGGAGATTGCCTGGAAACGCCTTGCAGAGCATGACATGTACCCGGAAAAGATCGATAACCGGTAGAAAAACAAAAAGTCCCTGTTTTCACTGCGAAAAGCAATGAAAGCAGGGGCTTTTTGTTTAGTGCGCCTGACAGCGCAGGTTTATCTTTATGACAGCCGGATACACTCCGATTCTGTGCCAAACAGATCAGCGATCACATCGTGCACGGTTTCAATCTTATCTGCCATATAGGCCTTTGCTCCGCAGAACAGCAGGCCGTTTTCCACGTCGCCCTTTACGGCGGCGATCAGCTTGTCTGTAATGCAGTAAGGGATCTCGCCGGGGGAACATTTGGCAAGGCAGCGGTGGCAGGGACTGTGCGGGATTTTTTTACCGGCCATGACGTGCTGCATGAAGGAGTTCATAATGGCACGTCCCGGCATACCTACCGGACTTTTTACAATGGCAATGTCGTCCTTTGCGGCGTGGATCAGGGATTCTTTCAGCCGGATGTCTGCGTCACATTCTTCCGTTGGGATAAAACGGGTGGCGACCTGAACGCCGTCCACACCAAGATCAAGGACATGCTTTACATCCTCGTGAGTGGCGATGCCGCCGGCAGCTACTACTGGGATTTCCGTGCCGAATTTTGCGGCATAGCTTTTTACAGTCTGGACGATCTTTCGGATCTCATTGTCGTAGGCTTCCGGTGTATAGGAATCCAGCTCTTCTTTGTGGAAGCCCAGATGACCGCCTGCCTGGGGACCTTCGATCACCACAAGGTCTGCAGTGCGCTTGTACTTTCTTTCCCAGTATTTCAGGATAACCTTTGCAGATTTGTCCGTTGAGACAATGGGGGCGATCTTTGTTTTGCTTCCGCTGACAAGAGCAGGGAGCTCTGTAGGAAGTCCTGCACCGGAGATGATCAGGTCAGCGCCGGCATGGACAGCGGCTTTTACATGAGATGCGTACTCCTTCAGCGCAACCATGATGTTGTAGCCGATGATACCGTCAGGAGAAATCCTGCGTGCTTTTTTCATCTCGGACAGGATAGCCCGCTGGTTGGCTTCCTCGGTATTCTGGTCGAAATCTTTTTCCCGGTAGCCGATCTGAGCGGTGGAAATGATTCCGATCCCGCCTTCCTTTGCAACGGTGCCTGCCAGACGGCCAAGGCTGATGCCTACACCCATTCCACCCTGGATCAGGGGAAATCTCGTAAGTTTATCACCGATTTTAAAATTCTTCATAATGATCAGATCCTCACATTCATTTGCTCTTTAAAATAATTTTTATTATAAAATAGTTTTATCATCAAAGTATATCATAATGGAGAAATTTGTCAATGTATATGTAAGAAGGTTGGATCAGGGAGATGTGTGTGATGAAATTTTAAACTGCAAAGCAGTAGACTGTGGCTGAAATCCGTCTGGCAAAATCAGAATTTAAACAGATTCAGACCGATCTCTTCGCTGAACTCACGACCGATTTCTCCGTCGATCACCTGGATCTGGATCTCGGCGGTAGCACTGATGATGGCACGGTTCAGATGACCGCCGTGTACAAGGCCCTCTTCGTCACCGGCTGCGATATGGAGATGAAGATAAACGTCACCGTCCTTACGAGTAACGGTACCGGTAAGAGAAACAATCTCATAAGCTCCCTGAAACTGAATAGAGTGGTATTCCTTTGTTACGGTGTTGTATACACCTGCAGTGAAATCATTGATGGCACCAAGGCCTGTTACCTGTGCAAGGCGGATGTTCTCTTTCTCTGCAACCTTGCCGATCTCCTCCAGGATCTCTTCCTTCGGATCAAGTCGAAGATAGATCGTGTTTCCAAAACGTCTGTATTCCATGATAAAAAACCTCCCTGTAAATTTTTTGATTTTCCCATTGTCTGAGTATGATTCCAGTATAATACATTCCTGTTTTTATTCAATAGTTACATTAATCAGATCACAGCACTTACAGAAATTACTGCATCATGCTCTGTCCAACTTCTTTTTAATTTATAAATTCTGGAATTGCTATAGGTGTATTTTTCACATGTTCAGATTTTTTACATGAAAAAAAGGACTAAACCGATGAAAATATTGAATTCATATTTTCAGCGGCTTTTTTTATAATGATTTCCATAAAGAACGGAATGTAAGAAACTGAAAACTGTCAGCAGGGAAAGGGTGAAGGTATGAAAAAAAGATTCGGACAGATGATCAAGGTAAAACCGGAAAAGCTTGCCGAGTACAAGAAATGGCATGCGAATCCGATGCCTGGTGTAAATGAGATGATCAAAGAATGCAATCTCAAGAATTATTCGATCTACAGCAGGGGCGATTATCTTTTTACATATTTTGAGTATGATGGCGAGGACTTTGATGCAGATATGGCGAAGATGGCAGCAGATCCGGCGACACAGAGATGGTGGGACGTTGTAAAACCTCTGATGGAACCTCTTGCTGACAGAGCAGAAGGTGATTTCTGGTCAGATATGGAAGAAATTTATCACTTAGATTGACAAGCAAAAGCAGTAAATATGGAGGAAAAAAAGACATGAACAGTAGAGAGAGATTTATCGCGACAGTAGAGAGAAAACCGGTAGACAGACCAGCCTGCTGGCTTGGAGATCCTACACCGGAGGCTGTTCCGGCACTTTGCGATTACTATCATGTAGATAATATCAAAGAACTGAAAAAAGTATGCGGAGATGATTTCTATGCTGTAGAGATCCCGTACAAATCACCGACATGCTCTGCGATCTTTGCAGCATTCGACTGGTACATGAATGGAAGTAATGTAGATACCGAGCACAGAACACTGACAGCAGACGGATGCTTTGCACAGTGCGAGGATCTTGAGGATGTGGAAGCAGTAAACTTCCCATGGCCGGATCCGGAGCTTTATATTGATCCGGAAGAGTGCCGCCGCCTTGTTGATGAGGCCCCGGATGATAAAGTTGTTATGGGTATGCTCTGGGCATGCCACTTCCAGGATACCTGCGCTGCATTCGGAATGCAGACCTGTCTTATGAACATGGTAGCAGAGCCTGAGATGGTACATTATGTAGATGATCATATTGTAGATTTTTATCTGAAAGCTCTTAAGATTTTCCTTGAGGCAACAAAAGGTAAAGTACAGGCAATCCTCATCGGTGATGATGTAGGAAGTCAGAGAGGCCTGATGATCAGCCCGGCTCTTATCAGCGAGTTCGTTATTCCCGGAGCAAAGAAACTTATCGATCTGGCACACAGCTATGGCGTAAAAGTTGTATATCATTCCTGCGGATCTATTGTTGAAGCTATACCGCTTCTCATTGAGGCTGGCGTTGACGTTATTCATCCGATCCAGGCACTTGCAGCAGGTATGGATCCTGCAAATCTGAAAGATAAATTCGAAGGAAAAATCTCCTTCTGCGGCGGTGTTGATACACAGGATCTTCTTCCAAACGGTACACCGGAGCAGGTAGCAGCAAAGGTTAAAGAACTTCGTACCTACTTCCCGACAGGGCTTATCGTTTCCCCGAGCCATGAGGGATTACAGCCGGACGTTCCACCAAGCAATATCAAGGCACTGTTTGACGAAGCAACCAAGATCTACGAATAGGGAGGAAGAAAAATATGATCATTATCGGAGAAAAAATCAACGGTTCCATTCCTTCTGTTGCAGAGGCTATTGCAAAAAGAGATGCGGAGTTTATCAAAGACCGTGCAAGAAAACAGGCAGAAGCCGGAGCGACTTTTATTGACTGCTGTGCATCCGTACCGGAGGAAGAGGAAGTAGAAACACTGAAATGGATGATCGACTGTATCCAGGAAGTTACGGATCTTCCGATATCTGTAGACAGTCCAAGTGCTGATGTACTGATCCAGGCTTATAAATTCTGTAAACGTCCGGGACTTTTCAATTCTGTATCCGGCGAGGGTGACAAGATCGACAAGATTTTCCCTGTTATGGCACAGGAAGAAAATAAAGGATGGGAAGTTATCGCTCTTCTCAGTGACGATACCGGAATTCCGAAAAATGCAGCAGACAGACTTCGCGTATTTGATAAGATCATGGCAAAAGCCAAAGAATACGGAATCGCTCCATTCAGGATCCACATTGATCCGCTGGTAGAGATGCTTTGTACATCTGAGAATGGAATTGAGACAAATATCGAAGTTATCACTTCTGTTCGTGAGCAGTATCCGTCCATTCACATTACAGCAGCGATCAGCAACATTTCTTTTAACCTGCCGGTTCGTAAGCTGATCAACCTTGGGTTTATGGTACTGGCTATGAATGCCGGACTGGACAGTGGAATCCTTGATCCGACAAACAGAGACATGCTTGGTCTTATTTATGCAACAGAAGCTCTTCTTGGAGAAGATGACTACTGTATGGAGTACATCGGAGCATACAGAGAGGGACTGATCGGTCCTGTAAAAAAATAACTGATCAATAATATAAGATCCCTTTAGGTGTGCAGAGCCTGCGGAGAACTCTGCACATGAATCCCATAAAAATATGCGGCAGAAGCTGGTATGAGTGCAGAGGAACAGCAGACTGACGCAACGAATAAAAAAATATTTGGAGGTAGAAACAATGTCAAAAATCGAAGAAGTTGCAAAATTAGTAGAAATCGGTAAAGCGAAACTGGTAGGAAAAGCAGTGCAGGAAGCTCTTGATGAAGGCTGCGATCCACAAGAAATCTTAAATAAAGGTATGATCGATGCCATGGCTGTTGTAGGTGAGAAGTTCAAAAATAATGAGATCTTCGTACCTGAGATGCTGGTAGCAGCAAGAGCCATGAAAAAAGGTGTTGAAGTTCTGAAACCGCATCTTGCATCCGGAGCTACAGGCGTAAAGGGTAAACTTATCATTGCAACAGTAGCAGGAGACCTTCATGATATCGGCAAAAACCTTGTTGCCATGATGATCGAGAGTGCAGGTTTCGAGGTTATCGACCTTGGTGTTGACGTTTCCAATGACAAGATCATCGAGTGCTACAGAGAGAACCCGGATACAAAGATCATCGCTCTTTCTGCCCTTCTTACAACAACAATGCCTGCACTTCGTGATGCCGTAGATGCACTGAATAAATCTGATTTCAGAAGCAATATCAAGGTTATGGTCGGTGGAGCACCGATCACCCAGGAGTTTGCAGATGAGATCGGAGCAGACGGATATTCCGAGGATGCTGCAAGTGCTGCAACACTGGCTAATCAGCTGATCGGAGCATAATGAAATCCGACAGGGCAACAAAAGTAATACATACTTAGTTATAACAACCAACCGCTTATGATAAACCTATGCCATCAGGGATACCGCATGATGCAGAAAGAGATTCTGCACGTGCGGCATCCCTTTTGGAGTTTCTGAAAGGGATCATCACATAGGAACAGGACGGCAGAGGTGACGGAGCTATATAAAAAACCGGTACAGGATAATTATCCTGCACCGGTATATCCAACAGATATGAAATTTAATTTTATCTTCTTGCATCTTCAACAGCTTTGTACATTGCCATGATGTTCTGTGGTGGAACATCGCCGAGGATGTTGTGCTCCTGGTTGAATACGAATCCGCCATCCTGGAAGAAGACATCGATCATGCGTCTGCAATAATCGTAAACCTCTTTTTCGGTTCCCATGTTCAGAATTTTCCTGGTGTTGCAGCCGCCACCCCAGAAGGTGATATCTTTGCCATATTCCTGTTTCAGTTTCGCAGGATCCATGTTAGCTGCAGAAGTCTGAACCGGATTAAGAATATCGAAGCCGGCCTCTGCCAGGTCGCCGATCACTGGGAAAATGGAACCACAGGAATGAAGGAAAGTCTTCATGCTGCTGTGTTTATGTACATACTCATTGATCTTGGTATGATACGGCTTGAATAAGGTGCGGTACTTTTCCAGGGACATGAACATGTTGTTGTTCATTCCAAGGTCATCACCGAAGCGGACGATATCTACGATGCCATCCAGATATTTGCAGGTGTTTTTCAGGTTTTTCAGGTGACGCTCAAGAAGCTGATCGTTCAGGGCGAGAACCTGTTCCGGTTCCTCATAGATATCCATGAGATAGTTTTCCATTCGGCGAAGGAAAGTTCCCCATTCAAAGAAGTTACATCCGCAGGTAATCATAAGTGCGCGGTCTGTACTGTTCTTTAATACAAGACATCTTTCGCGAAGCGTTTCCCAGAAATGCTTTTCATTGGAATGATCCCATGGGCTGTGCACCATGGCACTCCAGATGACTTTTCCCATTTCCTTATCCAGATCCTTATAGTTCTCCGGATAATCTTCTTTATATGGGAAGTACTGCTGGTCAAAGCACATGCCGCCGTTTGGCATCTTCGCGATGAGAGTACCCTCGCAGTCAAAATATTCATAGGAGCCGTCCTTGTTATGTCTCGGCCTGAACCAGCTTGGCCACTGTGCGGCAACTCCGTTGGAAAGAGTTACATCGTACCAGTCAGAGTCTTCTGTGTTGAACACACGACCAACATCAAGAACATCTGCTCCGATGATATCAAGTACCTGGATCTCAGGCTGTGCAACCTGCTGGACAACATCATAAATACGGTTGTGTCCGGTTTTGATTCCGAGATAATCTTTTAATTTCCCGTAAGCCATACCGCTGATTCCGGCGCTTACGTTGCTTCCCAGATCCATAGGAAGCGAATCTGGATTCTGATGATTGATCGATGCCATTACACGTTCTCTTGGTGTCATTTTCATATATATTACCTCCTGTTTTCTTTTAAGTATTCGCCTTTTATACGTACATTATGAGAAAAAAAAGAGCAGCTTTCAATAAGGATACCAGAATAAAAATCTAAACGTTTTACTACAAAATTTACTGAATTACGAAAGGCACACAATGATCACATTAAAAGATGTTGCACAGGAAGCAGGTGTATCCATAGCTACTGTTTCCTGTGCATTAAGCGGAAAAAAAGCAGTGCGTCCGGAAACCTACGCGCGGATTATGGATGCAGTGGAGAATCTGAAATATATTCCAAATTATTCAGCCAGAAATCTGAAAAAGAAAGCCAGCAATATGGTGAGCGTACTTCTTCCGGGAATGCGGAGCCAGTTTTATGCAGGTCTTTTTGACGGGATTTCTTCCTGCCTGCAGTCACAGGGATATTCGATCAATATTGCTTTTTCCAATGATTCGGCGGATGTGGAGTGTACAAAGATCGATGAATTTATCACGCAGAATTCCGCAGGTCTTATCATAATGACGGCACAGCCCGGAAATACTGCTTTTTTTCAGAACCACATCATGGACTATCAGATTCCGACGGTTTTTGTTGAGAGAGAACCGGATTCGATCTGCTGTAATTATGTGGGATTCCGGCATTATGATACATTTTACGGTGTTGTCAGCCAGCTGCTGGAAAAGGGGTATCGGGATATTGGTATTGCATGCGGCCCGCTGGAATTTTCCTCCGAGAGAAGCTATGTTCAGGCATGCAGGGACATTATGGAAGCAGAAGGAGAAATACTGGCACCGGATCGGATCTGCGAGACGAATTTTACAAGGGAAGACGCTTTTAACAGTTTTATGAAATATTTTTCAAAAAATCCGCCGGAGGTATTGCTTTCTACAAGTCGTGAGATCACATATGGAATCCAGACAGCAATGGAATACTGTGGTCTTCGTACACCGGAGGATGTGGTCCTGATCAGCTGTTCCGAAGAATCCTGGATCAATATCAGCCAGAATGACGGCGTGCTCAAGCTTTCCAGAAACAGTACAAGTCTGGGAGAGGAGGCCGCAAAGATACTTCTGAAAAATATTCAGAATCCGGGACTGTATGAGCAGACGATCCGGGAGATTGATTTTTCTGAAAAAAGCAGAAAGCTGAATCTTCCACCGAAGATGAAAAAACAGAACAGTTCGCACAGGACAGCTTTTAAGGAAAAAATACGTTTTCTTGCAGTGGACAATCCTACGATCCGTGCGCTGCAGCTGCTGACCGGACATTTCGAAGAAGAAACAGGAATCGGAGTGGAGTTTCACTGTGTTCCGCAGGACCAGCTTTTTTCCATGATATCAGATTCTACAGATGCACTGACGCAGGCGTATGATTTTTATACGTATGACGTTCCCTGGCTGGAATATATGGTTCAGAATATGTGTCTTGCGGATATTTCTTCTTTTATAGAAAGTGATGATTTCCGGAAAGAGAAATTTTTTCAGACAGGTTTTCGGAACTGCCAGGTGAACGGACGATATTTCGGAATTCCGGTCATCGGAGGAACCCAGCTGCTTTTTTATCGGAAGGATCTGTTTGAAAGCAGAGAGCTTCAGGCAGAGTATCAGAAGCGAAGCCTGTTTTCTCTGCGTGCACCAAGAACGTGGAAGGAGTTTAATGATGTAGCTGCCTTTTTTACCAGGGAAAAAAATCCCTCCTCGCCGACAGTATATGGAGCTTCTTTTGCGGGAGCGATCGATGAGGAGCTGGCACCGGAGATCCTGATCCGTTTGTGGGCATGTGGCGGAAGTCTGTGGGATAATTATCACAGACCGACCTTTCATACAAAAGAGAACAGGATGGCTTTTGAGAGTATTCTGCAGACAATTGGTTACATACCACAGCAGGACATGAACCGGTCTATTACACAGACAGTAGATGATTTCTGTGCGGGACGGACGGCTATGCTGATCACATATTCGGAGTTTGCCTATGGAATTAACCGTCGGGTGAAGGAGAATGTCTCCGGCCGTGTTGCCGCCAGTATGATTCCCGGAAAAACTCCGGCCAGTGTGGGCTGGAATCTGGGACTGAATCCCTTTTCCACACACAGAGATGCAGTGTTTCAGTTCTTTTCCTGGCTGTGCAGCAGTGACACGAACCTGTATCTGACGATCCTGAACGGAGCGTCTGCATCCATGGAACCGTATCATAACAGTGAGCTGTTGAAGCTGTATCCGTGGCTGTCCAGCACAGAAGAAAGTCTTCACCATTCAAGAAGACGGAACAGCCCGTACCGGAAAAACCGGCTGATCATTCCAGTGGAGCAGATCGAAAGAATTCTGTGTCAGGCACTGCGTAGCGTATATCAGGGAAACACTTCGATAGAAGAGGCCTTAAGAGAAGCCCAGAAAGAAGCAGATCATCTGTTTCGCATGTATGGGTATCCGACGGTCCATGAGATTTTTCGGAAATGACTGGCCTGAGCACTGGGATTTTTTTGCACAGAAAAAACCAGAAAACAACAAAGCATATGGTAGAAATACATATATTAACGGACGAAATAATTGAACCATTTGTGAAAATATAGTATAATCAACGAAAAACCACGAAAATACACAGGAAAAATACACAAAAACCATATAAAACAAAAATGATAAAAGACACGATTCTGAACCTGTGCAGAAACGGAAGAGATTAAATGTTCCGGTACAGGGAGCGTGCATGGATGGGGAGGGGAAAATGTATACACTTCTGATAGCAGATGATGAACCGCTGATCCGCAACGGTGTAAAAAAAATCATCGACTGGGAATCATTAGGATTCTCAAAGATTTTTCTGGCGGAGGATGGTCAGGAGGCACTGGATATCATACGGAAAAACCATGTGGATCTTGTTCTTACAGATATTGTAATGCCATTTATGGACGGCCTAGAGCTGACCGAGATTCTTTCCAGGGAATATCCGCAGATACATGTTGTGATCCTCACCGGACATGAGGATTTTCAGTATGCACAGAAATCAGTGGGGCTTGGGGTAAAAAACTACATTCTCAAGCCAATCGGAGCAGAAAGCCTGTACAAAGAAATGAAGGAGATCTGCGAAAAGCTTCATATAGAAAACAGCCAGAGACAGTATGTGCAGTCCATGAAAAACCAGCTTCGACAGAGTCTGCCGGTATTACAGGAGCAGACCCTGAACAAGATCGTCTGTTCCGCAGACCGGAATCTGAAGCTTTATCTGGAACGGGCAAAAAGTCTTCAGCTTGATCTGAGCCAGGGACCTTATGAGATCGGGGTCATGGATCTTGATATGGAGGATATTTCAGGAACCGATTACGATCTTTATCTGTTCGCAGCCAGAAATATTGCGAAGGAATGTCTGGGAAACGATCATTATGTTTTTGAAGATGGAAAGGACAGAATCGTGATCCTGTGCCGGTGCGGAAAGCTGGATGTAGATACGCATGATCTCATTTACGATGTACTCTGCGTTATTCAGAAATCCATCTATAATACGGTTCGTCTGAAAACAACCTGTGCACTGGGAACAAGTGCCGAAAGCGTGGAGGAGCTGAATCAGGCATACCGGAATGCGAAGAAAGCGCTGGAGTGCAAATACTCGCTGGGAAGTAATAATGTTTATGATATTGAAGATCTGAATTATCTGGAGAGATCTTTTTATTATCCACACCAGGAGCTTCATCGCCTGACAAAAAGCATCATGATCGGAAACACGGAAGAGATCGAAAAGGCAGTACATGCTGTGTTTCACGTAAACGGAAAGGACGGTTCTCTTTCCGGAAAAAACATCAAGGTTATCTATATGGAAGCAATGAACTCCCTTCTCCGGGAGCTGGCGGGTCTGAAGGAGGTTCCGGATGAGATGTGGAACAGAGGCTTTACCCTTTATCAGGAATTTGACAAGTACAGCTCACTGAAAGAACTGGAGGACGGACTGATCCGGTTTGCCTGCGATATCCGCGACCAGATGAATTCCGCACAGACAAACAGCGGAATGCAGGTAATTGACAAAGTAAAGGATTACGTAATGAAAAATTACAGAAATGCAGAGATATCCCTTACGTCAGCAGCAGAATTTGCATCTGTCAGCACTGGGTATTTAAGCGGGCTTTTTAAGAAAGAAGCAGGAACAAATTTTGTAAAATATCTCACAGATGTCCGAATGGAAAAATCCATGCAGCTGCTTCGTTCCACAGATATGAAAACCTACGAGATCGCTTATGAGACAGGATTTTCCAATCCTCATTATTTCAGCGTTTCTTTCAAAAAATATACCGGAATATCTCCTTCTGAATTCCGTGCAAAGGAGTAGACCATGAAAAAAAATCAGAAAAACAGCCTGAAGAACCGTGCGCTGATTCAGACCGCGATCCTGATCATCGCTACTATGTGCATTATGGTTACAGGTTTTTATATGATATTTCACTCCAGAGCCCTGAATGAAAGAGGAAATTATGAGGAAGAAAATCTGATAAACATGGAGGTGTATCTGAATAGCTATCTGGAAGAAGTAGATGCGATCGCAAAAAACGTAAACTATAATTATTATCTTCAGGATTATCTGGAAACAGTAATAAAAGAAGAGGATGATTACGAAGAGAGCGGAATCGGAAAAAATATGCGTTCTTATGAGATGAGCGCACAGGCTTTCAGCGACACGCTTCTTTCAAGAGCAGATATTTCTTCTATTATGATCTTCGGAAAGAAAAAAATGATCCTGAACCGATCCATGCACACCTATCAGAAAGTAGCTCAGGATTATTCCAAGCTGGACTGGTATGCAAGAGCCGTTGCGAATCCGCAGGATGCGATCATCACCGGACCTAACCGGCATGCTTTTTTTAATACAGATGACGAAGTGATCTCTCTTAGCAGAGAGGTGCAGAGCTATGAGAACGGAACGTTCAGAGGAGTGATCCTGATTAATCTGAACCTGAATAAGATCGCTGAGATCTGCAATACCTTTCAGGAGAAGCAGGGAAATTTTCTCTGTATTTTAAATGAAAAGGGAGAGCTGGTCTATGAACAGCAGACGGGAAAAGACAGCTTCGCCTTTGATGAAAAGGAAAACCGGCAGGAGCTGAAGAATGCACTGGATAAGGCGAAGGAAAACAGTTTCAATCTGACTTATAAGGGCGAAAAATATCTGGTCACAAAGACAGGTATGGAAACGACCGGATGGACTCTGGTAAGCATGGTACCGTATAAATCTGTACTTGCAGAGACAATGGCGATCAGTGGTGTGATGATCGCAACGGTTGGCATCATACTGATCGTGACATTACTCCTTCTCAACCGGATACTTACAGGTGTAGTAAAGCCTTTGAAAAAACTGGAAAAGCATATAGCACAGGTCAGTCCGGATAATATGGATCAGCGAATGGAGATCCTTACAGATGACGAGATCGGACATCTGTCAAAAAAATTTAATCAGATGCTGGACCGAATCCAGAACCTTAAAGAGCAGGTCATTGAGGAACAGGAGGATAAGCGAAAATATGAGCTTCAGGCTCTGCAGGCGCAGATCAATCCGCATTTTCTGTATAATACGCTGGATTCCATCATATGGATGGCAGAGACTAATGATTCCAATATCGTAGCGATGACGGAAGCACTTGCCAAGCTTTTCCGGATTTCACTGAATAAAGGAAATGAGGAGATCACGCTGGAACGTGAGCTTGAGCATGTAAAAAATTATCTCATTATTCAGAGCATGCGCTATGCGGATAAATTCACATATGAGATCTCTGTGGAACCGGGTGTGGAAAAGTGCAGAACAATCAAGCTGATCCTTCAGCCGGTTGTGGAAAACTGTATCTATCACGGAATCAAAAAGAAACGTGGAAGTGGCAAGATCACCATCCGGGCTTTCCGCCGGGGAGATGACCTGATCATAGAGATCAGCGATGACGGATGCGGAATGCCGCCGGAGGTATGTCAGAAGATTCTGTCTGATGAAATAGAGCCTGAGAATATCAGCGGTTCCGGAATTGGCATAAAAAATGTCAACGAACGGATTCAGCTCCGTTTTGGAAAAAGATATGGATTAAGCTATATGTCAGAAGAGGGTGTGGGAACAACTGTGACTTATATTCTTCCATATGATGAGGGAGGCAGCAGATGAAAATGATCCACAGAAAAAAGAAGATAGTTATTTTTGCGGCAGCAGCACTGCTGCTGATAACTGCGATAACCGTTCATTATAAAACAGAAGTCCGGTCAGAGACTGCAGAGAATACAGTACAGAAACAGACGAAGAAAAAAGTTATCGGAGCAACACTTGCATCCAGTCAGGCAAGCTATCAGTATGCGCTGGGAACCCTTCTTGTTGAGGTGGCAAAAAAAGATACAGACTGTACACTTGACATCCGGTATGCAGAGTGGAATGTAGAAGAGCAGGAAGAACAGATGCGGGAGTTTATCCGGAATAAGGTAGATGCGATCATTCTTTGTCCTGTAGATGCAAAATCCTATCTGAATGTGTTGAAAGAGGCCAGAAATGCAGGGATACCGGTGATCAATATGAACATGAAGATGGATGCGGTATCAACAGAATACATTACCACTTATGTCGGTGCAAGCATGTCGGAGGAGGCAGATCTGGCAGGCCAGCTGGTGGTGGAATGCCTGAATGGAAAAAAAGGAAAAGTAGGGATCATTGAGGGAACCCAGGGTACAGATCCGCAGATCTACCGGACCCAGACATTCCTGGAGTATATTTCAAGTTATCCGGATATTGAGGTAGTAGGTATCGCAGAAGCCAACTGGTCAAAAGCCAAAGCAGGTCTTGCCGCGTCGAACCTGCTGGCGCAGAACCCGGATATCAATGTGTTCTACTGTCATGACAGCAATATGGCGATGGGAGTATATGATATGCTTAAGGCAAGAGGGCTTGAAAATAAGATTCAGATAATCGGGATCGGAAATGAACAGCAGTATATGGATGCCGTGAGAGAGGGAAAAATTTACGGACTTGTCACCCAGCCGCCGGAATACGAGGCGGAATATGCCTGGAGCTGTGCAAAAAGAGCAGCTGACGGAGAGGTTCTGCGTCTCTGGTACAAAAACCTTGTGGTGAGCCTTACAAAGGAGAATGTAGACAGCTATTTCAGCCCTGTATTAGATTAAAAAATGAACAATATCTGATGTGAAAAATAAGACTAAACCGATGAAAAAATTGAATTTCAATTTTCATCGGTTTTTCTTATTATACTAATAAATACTTCGTAATGATCGGACTTATTACTCAGGAAGGTGAACTGACATTGGCGGAGGTGTCATTCATGGGAAAGGAGATAAATATGAGCAGTGGAGTAAACAGCACGGGACAGGCATATGCTCTGGATATGCAAAAAGTTTCAAAACGTTTTCCAGGTACACTGGCTGTTGATAAGGTAGATTTCCGTGTGAAAAAAGGGGAAGTGCATGCACTGATGGGCGAAAACGGTGCGGGAAAGTCCACCCTGATGAAAATGCTGAACGGTTTGTTTAACGATTATACGGGAGATATCTACATCAACGGAGAAAAGAAGCTTCTGCATTCACCGACAATGGCGAAGGAAGCCGGAATCGGAATGGTATATCAGGAACTTTCTCTTGCGAGAAGAATTTCTATTTATGAGAATCTTCTGGTAGGAAGACTTCCGAAGAAAGGTATTTTTGTAGATAAGAAGAAAGCAATCGAAGAATCAAAGAAGCTTCTCGCGAGAGTTGGACTGGATTACATCGATCCGACGATTGATGTTTCCGAGATCAGTCAGTGCGAGGCGCAGCTTGTGGAAATTGCAAAAACACTTGGTTTCAATCCTTCGATCATTGTTATGGACGAGCCAACATCTGCTCTTTCCAGCGATGAGGTTGAACGTCTTTACAAGATCATCCGCCAGTTAAAGGCAGAGGGTCTTGCAGTTGTTTATATTTCCCATCATCTTGCAGAAATCTTTGAGATCGCAGATAACGTTACAGTTATGAGAGATGGTAAGCTGGTAGGCTCCTGTGCAGTATCCGATACAAATCCGGATAAACTGGTAGAAATGATGGTAGGAACTCCGGTAAAGAATTTCTATGAGAATCATAAATCCATGGTACAGGATGAAGTTGTATTGAAGGTTGAAGATTATACACACTGGGGATTTTTCCATCATGTAAACTTCGAGCTTCATAAAGGTGAAGTACTTGCCATCTGCGGACTGGCCGGGGCAGGAAGAACAGAGATCGCAAGGGCGCTGATCGGTGTGGATAAGGCTGACGGAGGAAAAGTCTATATACATGGAAAAGAGACACATTTCAGGAACTTCGGAGAAGCTATCGCCGGAGGACTTGGATATCTGACAGAGGATCGAAAAGTCGTAGGTCTGGCACTGAACCAGACAGTTGGTGATAATGTGACCTCCTGTATTATTGATCGGAATTCCAATGGTATTTTTTATAACCAGAAAAAACTGAACGGACTTATTGATGAGAAGATCAATGAGATGAGTGTTTACCCGGCAGACAGAGACCGTCTGGTAAACAGCTTCTCCGGTGGAAATCAGCAGAAGGTGCTGATGGCCAAATGGCTGGCAGCAGGTGTTGATATCCTGATCCTGGATGAGCCGACACGAGGCGTTGATGTAAATGCCAAGCAGGTTATCCACAACGTTGTAAAAGACTACGTATCAAAAGGCAACTCTGTAATTCTTCTTTCTTCTGACCTTCCGGAGGTTGTAGGACTGGCAGACAGAGCCGTGATCTTAAGAGAAGGTCATACTATCGGAATGATCCAGAAAAAAGATATGACAGAAAATTCAATACTGATCGCAGCTAATGGGGAGGGAGAGTTCGTATCATGTCAGAAGTAAATAAAAATGGAAATACTGCCGCTCCAAAGGTAGATACAAGAAAAACAGAGATCAACAAAGCCAGCCTGATCTTTAATCAGCTGGGAATCTGGATCATCGTTGCAGGACTGATCGTTCTGGGAATGATCATTTCCAAAGGCCAGTTCTTCGGACGAAGCAATATCCAGTCTATCCTGGAAGCAGTTGCACTTACCGGTATGGTCTGTGCCGGACTCTTCTATGTTACATATTCCGGTAATATGACAGATATGTCTGTGCCGATCACCATGGCCTTCGGCGGTGTTATGGCAGTACAGTGTATCAATTTTGGATTTGTGGGATCTATCATCGCAGGACTTCTTGCAGGTGCACTGATCGGTCTGATCAATGGTTTCATGATCGGTAAGATGAGAGCCAATGCCATCATCTGGACCCTGGCGGTAAACCTTTTGATATCCGGTGTCATACGAGTGGTATGGCAGGGAAAAATGCTCTACGCAGAGGACATCGCGAAAGAGAGCATGCAGTCTTCAGCTGAGAAATTTTATGCGATCTCCAGAACCTACATTGGCGGAACGATCTCCCTTATGGCGATCGTCATGCTGGTCATGTTCGTGATCTCCTGGGTGATCCATACAAAAACAGCATTCGGACAGAAACTGAAGATCATCGGTACCAATTATGAAGTAGCGAAATTTTCAGGAATCAACTGTACAAAACAGATCATTATCGCATATGTGATCAATGGTCTCTGCAGCGCAACAGCTGGTATCTTTTATGCAGCTCTCAGAAAATGTGCTTCCTACGAAAACGGAACCGGTTATGATTTCGATGCTCTGACCGCGATCCTTCTTGGTGGTGTTTCCTTAAGTGGTGGAAAAGGAAGTATTGTAGGAACCTTTGGTGGTGTACTTGCCTATGGTATCCTCAACAACATTCTTTCCTGGATCGGTCTTGGAACTTACACCAAGTATCTTGTTCAGGGTATTGTGTTCCTGTTCATCGTATGGTTAAACACACATTCAAACAGAAAGTTGGGTAAAGCATGATGGAGAAGAAATTTAAGCTGAATGCAGCAATGATCAACAAAAACAGAGCATTTTTATTACTTGCGATCGTACTTTTCTGTGGACTGTTTGTGGACAACTTCTATACAGCCTACAACATCCGGGCAGTTACAGGTAACGGAAGCCTTGTTATCTGGCTGGGACTTGGATTTACCATTGTTCTTATTGCAGGACATATGGATATGACGGTTATGTACATGTCAACTTTTGCAGCGCTTCTGACACTGGGACTTCACAGCAATCAGAAGCTTCCATGGGCGATCTGCATTGCCATCGGTGCGCTGATGGGCGTTGTAAATGGTCTGATCATGGGACTGCTTGTTACAAAACTCAAGATTCATGCATTTATCGCAAGTATCGGTATGCAGCTGGTTCTGAAAGGAATCATGTATGTATACTGTAACGGAAGTGAGCTGAGTATCGGAAGAGATTATGATCTGAATGAGAAGCTGAATAATCAGTTGTTTCCATTCCTTCCGTTCTCGACGTATTTTATCATCACTACACTTTTTGTAATCCTGGTAATCGTAATCCTTCGCTATACAAGACTTGGAAGAAATATCCATATGGTAGGTGGAAATGCAGAAACAGCATGGCTGGCAGGAATCCACAGCGACCGTGTTGTTATCGCAGCATTTATTATCTCTGGACTTGCAGCAGGTCTTGGCGGAGCCCTCAACGGAATCTATTCCGGAGCTGCCAACGTAACAATGGGTGAAAAAGGAATCTCCCCATTCTATATGGCATTCACAGCAACCGTTATCGGTGGAACAGACATCTACGGTGGCAAGGGAAGCGTAGGCTGGACTTACATTTCTCTTCTGATGATCGCATTCCTGAAATCTCTCTGCAAATCCACAGAGCTTCAGGTACTGGTTATCGGTGCGGCACTTGTACTTTGCCTGATTTATGAGACCGTTGCAAAATACAACAAAGATAAGATTCTTGGACGTCGTCCGAATCTTCATCTGGAACACCTGAAAGAAATGAAAAGCGCAAAATAATCAGTGTGAAATTAAAAGCGGAGGGAGCTTTTAATAATAAAAAAACTATATAATGTATAAGGAGGAAGAAAACATGATGAAAAAGAGACTGGCGGTTCTGTTATGTGGTGCTATGTTATTGGGTACGGGGTCTGTAGCATTTGCAGAAGAGAACACAGATGCTCAGGCAACTGAGACAGAGGCAGCAGAAGAGGAAGCAGTAGAGGTTCCGGATGCAGCGAAGGATTCTTATGACAAACTGCAGGAAGCCGAGAAAACATTAAAAACAACAGATAATCATCTTATGATGGAAGCGCCGCTCAGCTTTGATATTCCGGAAGTAGACGGAGATGCTGCATACTGCGAAGAAAATTACGAAGAGACAGATGCCAACCACTGGCATTATAAAGAGTATCTTGACTGGGATGAATCCAATGATGCGAAATTCCCTGAGTCACCTGCAGATGGACAGGAAGGCAAAGAAGTCATCCTGATCGTACATGGTGCACATGCATGGACAACCTGTTATACAGATGCTTTCCAGCAGGCTTGCGATGCAGTTGGAATGAAACTTACTGTTTATGATCCAAACTGGGATCAGGGAAACCAGGACAGCTACATTGACCAGGCGATCAACGAGCATCCGGATGCGATCGCACTGATTCCGCTTTCCGCAGACCATGCAACACAGCAGTTTAAAAAGATTACAGACGCTGGAATCCCGGCATTCTGTGTAAACACAACACCAGAAGCAGAAGCTATGAACTACATCCTTTCCTATACTGGCCCGAATGACTGGTACCAGATGAGAACACTTGCGGATATGCTTGGCGAGAAGATGGAAGGAAAAGGCGGAGTTGCTTACATTACACATAACGTAGGTGGATCTCCTTACTATGCACGTTGCTACGGACCTATGACAGAGCTTGCTGAGAAATATCCGGACATCAAAACTCTTGATATTCAGTCTCCTGGATTTGAGGCTTCCAAGGTTAAACAGGTCGTATCTGACTGGATCACAAAATACGGTGACGACTTAAATGCTATCGTTCTTGCAGATGACTCTGATCAGGCTATCGGTGCAGCTGAGGCTTGTGAGGCAGCAGGACGTGACGATATCGTAATCGTTGCAGCCGGTATCTCCAAACAGGGTCTTGACCTTGTAAAAGATGGCAAACTTTATGGTATGTCCTATCAGACTTGCCAGGGTGATGCTGGTCTTGCAGTTCGTACAATCTCTGAGTGGTTCTGCGGTATTGATGTAAACCGTGTAAACTATCTGAGAACAGATGTTGTTACATCTGAGAACACAGCAGACTTCGAGCCATGCCAGTGGTAATCGGATCAAAGTAAATAAGACTGCGCGGGCAGATAAGAAATGCCGTCTCCTTTGTGGGGACGGCATTTTGATAAAGCAGGAGAATTTTATAAAGTAAAGTGGAGGGATATCTGAATGAATGCAGAGGAAGTAAAGGTTTCTGAATGGGAAGGCTATCAGAGAAAAGATTTCAAACTGGATGGACATGAGTGTATCCTGGTGATTCCAAAAGAAGCGCATCCTGGTAAACCATGGGTATGGCGTGCTGAGTTTTTCGGAGCGTTTGACTATGCGGACAGAGCTCTTCTTGAGGAGGGCTGGCATATTGCATATATGATGATCAGCGATATGTATGGCTGCCCGGAATCTATAGAGCTTATGGAAATGTTCTATAAATATATCACGGAAACAGAAGGCCTCAGCAAAAAAGCAGATCTTTTTGGCTTCAGCCGTGGAGGACTTTATTCTGTGAATTATACTGTAAAAAATCCGGAAACGATCTCCACACTGTATCTGGATGCTCCGGTTATGAATGTTACCAGCTGGCCAGGCGGTTATGGCGCTAGTGAGCGTTATCCGAAGGAGTGGGAAGAGTGTAAAGCTGTTTATCATCTCACAGATGAGAATGCCCTGGAATTTAAAGGAAATCCGCTGAATAAGATGGATCAGCTTCTGAAAGCGGGAATCCGGATCATGCTGGTGGCCGGTGCGGTGGACAGTGTTGTGCCGTATAAAGAGAATGGCGCAAATCTGGCGGAGTACTATCAGAAAAATGGCGGACAGATCAAAGTGATCGTGAAGCCGGACTGTGATCATCATCCGCACAGTCTTGAGGATCCGGCGCCGATCGTGGAGTATATTATGAAGAATTTTGAGGAGGTCGAGAAGTAGAAATACTCAAAAACAAGTATATCTACCAGAAAGTAATCATAAACAGCCAGAAATTAAGAATTGCCGGGGCGGGATAACCGGAGTACAATGTAGTCAATTCAAAAAAACAATCGCAGTTAAAGAAATGCAAAGGCGCATTTGTTGTAGAAATACAGCAGATGCGCTTATTTTTTAACCGATAAACTACGGAGTAGTTATTCGGTTATGAACAGGTAACAAATGCGGACTGTAAATATCCGTTTGATTCAGGGTTCAGAAAGAGAGGGAATGTATTATGGCAAAGAGTGAACAGGTAATCAAAGATCTTGACAGAGTGATCGAACTGATTAACACAGATATGAAAGATATTCCTGCAGAGGAGAAGAAACAGATGGTGGCCGATACCATCGATCATTTCGACAATTACGTAAGCCCGGGCTGGCTGAAATACCGTAAATCTGTATCCTCTGACTCTGAACAGGGTGCAGTTCTTGAGTGGCAGGATGAAGGTGCTTACTGCTATGGTCTGAATGGGGAAAAATTTATCGACTGTCTTGGCGGTTTTGGTATCTACACCTGTGGCCACAGAAATCCTGAGATCCTGAAAACTGTAAAAGCGCAGCTGGATCATCAGGCGCTTCATTCCCAGGAGCTGCTTGATCCTCTCCGTGGATACCTTGCAAAGGCTCTTGCGGATATCACACCGGGGGATCTTCAGTATTGTTTCTTTACAAACGGTGGTGCCGAGGCTGTTGAGATGGCTCTGAAGCTTGCGCGTATCGCTACCGGCGGAAGATGGTTCATTTCTACTGTTGGTGCTTTCCATGGTAAGAGCATGGGTGCCATTTCCATGGGTGGTAAGAGTACTTATCGTATTCCTTATATTCCGATGGTGCAGCAGGTTCAGCATGTGGAGTATGGTGTTGCCGAGGATGTAAGAAAAGCAATCAAGAATCTGCAGGCTGTTGGTGAAAAGGTTGCGGGTGTTATTCTTGAGCCAATCCAGGGTGAGGCTGGTGTTATCGTTCCGCCGGCTGGTTATCTTCAGGAGGTTCGTGAGATCTGCGACGAGACTGGTGTTGCTCTGATCTTCGATGAGATCCAGACTGGTATGGGTCGTACCGGTACAATGTGGAGATGTGAGGCTGAGGGTGTTACTCCTGATATTATGACTTATGGTAAGGCTTTTGGTGGTGGTATCATGCCGATCACGGGTATTATCTGTAAGCCGAAGATGTGGGTTCAGGATCTGATTGATAACCCGTGGCTTCTTGGTTCTCCGACCTTTGGTGGCAACCCGGTTTGCTGTGCGGCTGCGATCGCTACGATTAAATATATGCTTGAGAATGATATTCCGGGTGTCTGCAAGCGTAAGGGTGAGGTTCTTAAGGCTGGTCTTCAGAGTCTTGCTGAAAAGTATCCGGAGGTTATCCAGGAGGTTCGTGGTACGGGTCTTATGCTTGCGGTTGAGTTCCATACCTGTGAGCTTGGTTATGAAACTGCGAAGGGATTGTTTGCAAGGCGTGTTATGACTGCGGGTACTCTTGTTAATGCAAAAACGATTCGGTTTGAGCCTACGGCTGTTATTTCTGAGCAGGATATTAAGGATGTTATTTCCAGGATGGATGAGGCACTTGCGGATACTAAGAAGGCTTTTGAATTATAATAGAAGTGTTGATGGATGGAAGGACGCTGCTTTTTTTGTGGCGTTCTTTCTTTTTGTATTAACGAACGGACGCCGGACAGATTCCATCTCCCTGGCTGTTGGTTTATGGGGTGAGGGACGGACGCGGATGCGCGTCCTGTCCTAGTTGTGTTGTGAGCGGCGGAGGGCCTTCGGGCTTACGGAACTTTGAGATGGCCTTCCCCTGCGCTGTCCACACGGAAAGTGTGACGTGCGTCAGTGCCCTCAAGCTGGGAATTCTATTAATTGTATTAGAAATACCGAAATTACTCATTCAAAATAAAAAAACAAAATAATCGAAAAAAAATGAATTTTATGGTTGACAAGCATAAAACC